>OJSK01001077.1_pt1 | contig 24074 bp, 17 predicted proteins | sample 1599461 | NCBI WGS metagenome assembly OJSK01 (sample SAMN04168658, study PRJEB22393) | human gut metagenome | biome: human gut microbiome; feature: stool | host: Homo sapiens | collected 2014-03-24 | reverse complement strand
TGAATGAGCAAAATATTCAAGCTGTCGGTTTTTATAAATATATAGGCTTTAATATATATAAAAGGTCAAATACGGACGGAGAAGGTAAAGAATATCCTATTTTACACATGCAGCTGTAATCTCTGTTCAATTAGAAACAGATTCTTAGTAGTACACCGTTCCGGTGGATTGGCTTCAAAATGAAGGCAACGACATCTGGAACGAACACGCTCAATATTCAGTTTATAGACATTTAACTGTGGTCTCAGCTCACGACCTACACTTTGGCATTGAGCCCAATTAACGGCTTGTTCACGTAAATCGGTTACATAAAATCCCTGACCAAAGTCAAGATTCGGACATCCTGCATTGCAAAGTGGTTGCTTTACCTCACATATGGCTCAATGATAGACTGTTAGCATGAAAAGTCTCCTTTCTTTTGTTGTTTCAGTAAATATAAATTAGTACCTTTCGGAGCTGTAATGCCTTGATAGGCTTCCCAATTATTCAGACATTCTAAAACGCTATCGGTAATGTTCTCCCGACTTTCGGTATGAATAGTCTCATAATGGCGAATAATGAAGTTGTTTATCAACTCTACACGCTTCATACGCTGATACATTTCACTATAGGAGCATCCCACACGTTTTGCGGCAGCTTCTACACATGACGCAGCAAAGCCCATACGTATTTCCAAGTCGGTCAGTTCCAGTAACTGTTTCATATTGTTTCTCCTTTTTTTGAATACCTTCATTGCAATGATAACACTTTCTTTCTATATAATGTGCGGTACATATCATCTTGAGTATTGTATATGAACAGATGCTGCTACAACACTTCATATTAGCAAGCATTCCAATAAAACTGGTTACCAAGCACTATGGGTTGGCAATGTGACAATATAACGAAACTGCCAGCCATTCACATATTTTAATATGAAATGCAGATAAAATCTTTCATATTAAAATAAAAACACATCATTTTGTATCATATTAAAACAACATTCACTCGAATACGTTTTTTCACAAATTACAAATACGAATTTCTTATATCATTTTGAAACTATTTATATATCTTTGCTAAACATTTTAATAGTAAAAATAGGTATTACCACAAAATAAAGTAAACCAAAATGAGAAAAGAAGAACTTTTTAACAACAAAACAAAAGTACAACCCTATCAACGACAGCCCAGACAGTTGGGCTTGTATGATGCAGAGAACGAGCATGACGCTTGTGGTGTCGGTATGTTAGTGAACATCCACGGAGGCAAGTCACACGAACTGGTAGAGTCCGCATTGAAGGTGTTGGAGAACATGCGTCACCGGGGTGCCGAAGGTGCGGATAACAAAACCGGAGACGGTGCCGGCATCCTGCTGCAAATCCCGCATGAGTTTATTCTTTTGCAGGGTATTCCTGTCCCCGAGAAAGGGAAATACGGTACAGGTCTTCTCTTTCTGCCGAAAGACGAGAAAGACCAAGGTGCTATCTTAAGTATTATCATCGAAGAGATTGAAAAAGAAGGATTGACATTGATGCACCTGCGCAATGTGCCCACTTGTCCAGAAATTCTGGGAGAATCGGCACTTGCCAACGAACCGGATATCAAACAGATTTTCATCACCGGATTTACGGAAAGCGAGACAGCCGACCGTAAACTCTATCTCATAAGAAAAAGAATAGAAAACAAAGTACGCAAATCGGATATTGCCACGCGCGAGGATTTCTACGTTGTCTCCCTATCCACGAAGAACATCATCTATAAAGGTATGCTCTCTTCACTGCAACTGCGAGGCTACTTCCCCGATCTGACAAACCCCTACTTCACCAGCGGCATAGCACTGGTGCACTCCCGCTTCAGCACTAACACCTTCCCTACCTGGGGACTGGCACAACCGTTCCGCCTCTTGGCGCACAACGGCGAAATCAATACCATCCGCGGTAACCGGGGTTGGATGGAAGCCCGCGAAAGTGTGCTCTCCTCTCCCGTCCTGGGCGACATCAGAGAGATACGCCCTATCATTCAGCCGGGAATGAGCGACAGTGCCTCACTGGACAATGTATTGGAATTCCTCGTTATGTCAGGCCTCAGCCTGCCGCATGCCATGGCCATGCTGGTGCCGGAATCTTTCAATGAAAAGAACCCCATCAGCGAAGACCTGAAAGCATTCTATGAATACCATTCCATCCTGATGGAACCCTGGGATGGCCCTGCTGCCTTGCTGTTCAGCGACGGGCGTTTTGCAGGCGGTATGCTCGACCGTAACGGACTGCGTCCTGCACGTTATTTGATTACGCACAACGACATGATGGTAGTTGCCAGCGAAGTGGGCGTGATGGATTTCGAACCGGGAGACATCAAAGAGAAAGGACGCCTGCAACCGGGTAAGATACTACTGGTAGATACCGAAAAAGGCGAAATCTACTACGACGGGGAATTGAAAAAACAGTTGGCCGAAGCCAAGCCTTACCGTAGTTGGCTGGCAACAAACCGCATCGAACTGGATGAGCTGAAAAGCGGCCGTAAGGTAGCGCACACTGTGCCCGATTACGAGAGGATGCTGCGCACCTTCGGCTATTCCAAGGAAGATGTGGAGCGGCTCATCGTTCCGATGTGTACCACAGGTGCCGAGCCTATCAACTCAATGGGGAATGATACGCCGCTTGCCGTGCTTTCGGATAAGCCGCAACTGCTGTACAACTACTTCCGCCAGCAGTTTGCACAAGTCACCAATCCGCCTATCGACCCTATACGCGAGGAACTGGTAATGTCACTGACGGAATATATCGGCGCCGTGGGCATGAACATCCTGACACCCAGCGAAAGCCATTGCAAGATGGTGCGCCTCAACCATCCCATCCTGAGCAATGCACAACTGGATATTCTTTGCAACATCCGCTACAAAGGTTTCAAAACGGTGAAACTACCCTTGCTGTTTGAAGTGGCAAAGGGGCGTGCCGGATTGCAGGAAGCACTCACAGCACTTTGCAAGCAAGCGGAAGAGTCCGTCAGCGAAGGGGTGAACTACATTGTACTAAGCGACCGTGATGTGGATGCCACTCATGCGGCTATCCCCTCCCTGCTGGCAGTAAGCGCAGTGCACCACCACCTGATTTCGGTAGGAAAACGCGTACAGACGGCATTGGTAGTGGAAAGCGGCGAAATACGCGAGGTGATGCACGCAGCCCTGTTACTGGGATTTGGCGCCAGCGCCCTGAACCCTTACATGGCATTCGCCGTGATCGACAAGCTGGTGGCGAAGGAAGAAATCCAGTTGGATTATGCCACTGCCGAAAAGAAATATATCAAAGCCATCTGCAAGGGACTGTTCAAGATTATGAGTAAAATGGGTATCAGTACCATCCGCTCGTATCGGGGAGCGAAAATATTCGAAGCCGTAGGTTTGAGTGAAGAGCTCAGCAATGCTTATTTCGGCGGGTTGAGATCCACTATAGGCGGTATCCGGCTGGATGAAGTGGCACACGATGCAATAGCATTCCACGATGCAGGCTTTGCCGCACAGGTAGACGGATTACTCCCCAACAACGGTTTGTATGCTTTCCGTAAAGACGGAGAAAAACATGCCTGGAATCCGGAAACCATTTCTACCTTACAACTCGCCACACGCTTGGGCAGCTATAAGAAATTCAAAGAATTCACCAGTCTGGTAGATGGAAAAGAAGCGCCTATCTTCCTGCGCGACTTCCTGGATTTCCGCCGTGCCCCCATTTCTATAGATAAGGTTGAACCGGTAGAAAGCATCATGCACCGCTTTGTGACGGGTGCCATGAGTTATGGGTCTATCAGCAAAGAAGCGCATGAGGCAATGGCCATTGCCATGAACCGGATTCACGGACGCAGCAACACAGGTGAGGGAGGCGAAGACAGCGCACGCTTTACGCCCCGCGAAGACGGAACCAGTCTGCGTAGTGCCATCAAGCAGGTGGCTTCGGGACGTTTCGGCGTAACAACGGAGTATCTGGTGAACGCCGATGAAATACAAATCAAGGTGGCACAAGGGGCCAAACCGGGTGAAGGCGGTCAGTTGCCGGGCTTTAAAGTAGATCAGGTGATTGCTAAAACACGTCACTCCATTCCCGGCATTTCATTGATTTCTCCCCCACCCCATCACGACATTTATTCTATTGAGGACTTGGCACAGTTGATCTTCGACCTGAAGAATGTAAATCCCCGTGCCAAGATCAGTGTGAAACTGGTAGCTGAAAGCGGCGTAGGAACCATTGCAGCCGGAGTGGCCAAAGCAAAAGCCGACCTTATTGTCATCTCCGGTGCGGAAGGAGGCACGGGGGCTTCTCCTGCCTCCAGTATCCGCTATGCCGGGATCTCTCCTGAACTGGGACTGAGTGAAACGCAACAGACCCTTGTACTGAACGGTCTGCGCGGGCAAGTGATGCTGCAAGTGGATGGGCAACTGAAAACCGGTCGCGACATCGTGCTGATGGCGATGCTGGGTGCCGAAGAGTTCGGTTTTGCGACCAGTGCTTTGATTGTACTGGGCTGCGTCATGATGCGTAAATGTCATCAAAACACCTGCCCTGTGGGTGTGGCAACGCAAAACGAGGAACTTCGCCGACGCTTCCTCGGACGTAGCGAATACCTGGTGAACTTCTTCACTTTCCTGGCGCAGGAAGTGCGGGAGTATCTCGCCGAAATCGGCGTGGAACGCCTAGATGACATCATCGGACGCACGGATCTTATTATCCGCAAGTCAGAAAACGAATCCCCTAAGCAATCCCTGATTACTTTCGACAAAATACTGGCACGCGTCGATAATGGTGCAGCCATCCGCCACACCATCGACCAGCAACACGGCATCGACCGCGTAAAAGACGTTGAAATGCTGCATGCCGCTGCCGAAGCTCTGGAAAACCAGAAAGAAATCTCACTGGAATATACGATTGCCAATACAGATCGTGCTTGCGGAGCCATGCTTTCGGGCACCATTGCCGCGAAGTACGGTGAAGCGGGACTGCCGGAACATACGTTGAACGTAAAGTTCAAAGGTTCTGCAGGACAAAGTTTCGGTGCATTCCTTGTACCGGGTGTCAACTTCAAACTGGAAGGTGAAGCGAACGATTACCTCGGCAAAGGTCTTTCGGGCGGACGGATTGCTGTGTTGCCTCCGGTACGCTCTAACTTCCAGGCCGAGAAGAATACGATTGCAGGAAATACCTTGCTCTATGGCGCAACCAGTGGTGAAGTTTACATCAATGGGCGCGTAGGCGAGCGTTTCGCTGTCCGTAATTCCGGTGCCATTGCCGTTGTAGAGGGTGTAGGCGATCATTGTTGCGAGTACATGACGGGCGGTCGTGTGGTAGTCCTCGGTTCAACAGGGCGTAACTTCGCAGCCGGCATGTCGGGCGGTGTAGCATACGTGTGGAATAAGGATGGAAACTTCGATTATTTCTGCAATATGGAAATGGTGGAACTAAGCCTCATAGAAGAAGCATCCTATCGTAAGGAATTGCACGAACTCATTCGTCAGCATTACCTCTATACAGGCTCCAACTTGGCACGCACTATGCTTGATGACTGGAACCGATATGTGGATGAGTTTATCCAGATAGTCCCCATCGAGTACAAGAAGGTACTACAAGAGGAGCAAATGCGGAAACTGCAACAGAAGATTGCAGAGATGCAGAGAGATTATTAAAAATTACAGAACCAAGAGCATCATCTCAACTCTCCTCCTCTTGGGAATTAAGATAGTCAAATTAAACAATACTATAATGGCAGATCCAAAAGCATTCTTAAACATACCACGACAGGAAGCGGGATACCGTCCTGTCCACGAACGCATCACCGACTTCAGTCAGGTGGAGCAAACTTTAAACAGTCACGAACGTAAACTCCAGGCATCACGTTGCATGGATTGCGGTGTACCCTTCTGTCACTGGGCATGCCCATTGGGCAATAAACAACCTGAATTTCAGGATGCGCTTTATAAAGGTAAATGGCGCGAAGCATACGAAGTGCTCGCCGCCACAAACGACTTCCCCGAATTTACCGGACGTATTTGTCCGGCACTTTGCGAAAAGTCGTGTGTACTGAAGCTTTCGTGCGATGAGCCTGTCACTATTCGTGAAAACGAGGCGGCTATTGCCGAAGCGGCTTTTCGCGAAGGTTACATCGTGCCCATCCAGCCCCAACATAATGGAAAGCGGGTTGCCATTATCGGTGCAGGTCCTGCGGGACTCTCCGCTGCCTGCCGGCTGAATGCTAAAGGCTATGAAGTGACTCTTTTTGACAGCAAACCCATGCCCGGCGGATTACTGCGCTATGGTATTCCTAATTTTAAACTCGATAAGGCAGTAATCGACCGCCGGATGGGAGTGCTTGAAGCTGAAGGCATCAAGTTCGAAATGGGCGTAACGGTAGATGTACAGAACCTCCCTGCCGGCTTTGATGCCTACTGCATCTGCACCGGGACGCCACAGGCACGCGACCTCAACATTCCCGGACGCGAACTGAAAGGTATTTATCTTGCCCTTGAAATGCTGTCCCAGCAAAATCATATCCTCGATGGAGAAACGTTCCCCAAAGAACGTCTGGTAAATGCCAAGGGCAAACGGGTTCTCGTCATCGGTGGCGGTGATACAGGATCAGACTGTATCGGTACGAGTATCCGCCAGGGAGCCGTGAGTGTAACACAGATTGAAATCATGCCACAGCCTCCCGTAGGTCACAATGACGCTACTCCTTGGCCGCAATGGCCCATTGTACTGAAGACGACTTCAAGTCACGAAGAAGGTTGCACGCGCCGCTGGTCGCTGGCATCCAATCAGTTTATTGGCAAGAATGGAAAAGTCTGCGGTGTAGAGGTGGAAGAAGTGGAATGGATTCCGGCTCAGGATGGTGGACGCCCTACCATGAAGCCTACCGGAAAGAAGGAAGTAATAGACACCGATATGGTGCTTCTGGCCATGGGCTTCCTGAAACCGGAACAACCGGAATTTCCGGAAAATGTGTTCGTAGCAGGTGATGCGGCACGTGGTGCCAGCCTTGTGGTACATGCACTGGCGGACGGACGGAGAGTGGCAGAGAGAATAGACAAGTATTTGAGCAACTAACCCCTAATCACTAAGCATTATGTGTGGAATCGTAGGTATCTTCAATATCAAATCTCAATCCCAGGAATTGAGAAACAAAGCGCTTCGAATGGCGCAGAAAATCCGTCATCGCGGACCGGACTGGAGTGGTATTTATGTAGGCGGCAGTGCCATCCTGGCTCACGAACGTCTTTCTATCGTCGATCCGGAAAGTGGCGGACAACCATTGTACTCTCCGGATGGCAAGCAAATCCTTGCCGTCAACGGTGAGATCTATAATCATCGGGAAATCCGTTCCCGCTACGCCGGCAAGTATGCTTTCCGTACAGGATCAGACTGTGAAGTCATCCTCGCATTATATAAGGATAAAGGCATTCATTTCCTCGAAGAATTGAACGGTATCTTTGCCTTTGCCCTTTATAATGAGGAAACAGACGATTATCTGATTGCCCGTGACCCTATCGGGGTAATCCCTCTTTATATCGGTCGTGACGACCAGGGACATATCTACGTAGGCAGCGAACTGAAAGCCCTCGAAGGTTTCTGTGACACCTACGAGCCATTTCTGCCCGGGTATTACTTCTGGGGACGTGAAGGGAAAATGCATCGTTGGTATCAACGCCCCTGGACCGATTATGCCGCCGTCAAAGCCAATGACACCACCGCCCGCCGGGCTACCCAACCAGAAATCAACAGCGTAAAACTCGCCCTTGAAGCTGCCGTCCGGCGCCAGTTAATGTCCGATGTTCCTTACGGTGTTCTGCTCAGTGGTGGCCTCGACTCTTCCGTCATCTCCGCCATTGCCAAGAAATATGCTCGCAAGCGCATCGAAACTGATAACCAAAGCGAAGCCTGGTGGCCTCAACTCCACTCCTTCGCCGTCGGCCTGCGCGGTGCACCGGACTTGATCAAAGCCCGTGAAGTGGCAGAATACATCGGCACCGTTCACCATGAAATCAATTATACCATTCAGGAAGGACTCGACGCCTTGCGTGATGTCATCTACTTTATCGAAACATACGACGTTACCACTGTTCGTGCTTCCACACCGATGTACCTGTTGGCACGTGTCATCAAGTCTATGGGCATCAAGATGGTGCTTAGTGGTGAAGGTGCTGACGAGGTTTTCGGTGGTTATCTCTACTTCCACAAAGCCCCTACACCGCAGGCTTTCCACGAAGAAACGATCCGTAAGCTCTCCAAATTGCACCTGTACGACTGTCTGCGTGCGAATAAGAGCCTTTCTGCCTGGGGTGTGGAAGGTCGTGTTCCCTTTCTCGATAAAGAGTTCCTGGATGTGGCAATGAACCTCAGCCCTGCCGTCAAGATGTGTCCGGGCAAAGAAGTAGAGAAACGCATTGTGCGCGAAGCTTTTCAAGATATGCTGCCTCAAAGTGTTGCCTGGCGGCAAAAAGAGCAATTCTCCGATGGCGTCGGTTACAATTGGATCGATACACTGAAGGCCATTACTTCTGCCGCCGTTACCGACCATCAGATGGAACATGCTGCCGAACGGTTTCCCATCAATCCGCCACAGAATAAGGAGGAATATTACTATCGTAGCATTTTCGAAGAACACTTCCCCAGTCAGTCGGCTGCCCGAAGCGTGCCCAGTGTGCCGAGCGTGGCTTGCTCTACTGCTGAAGCACTCGCTTGGGATGCGACGTTGCAAGGGAAAAATGATCCGAGCGGACGGGCGGTGGCCGGAGTGCATGAAGCGGCATACACATTATGAAATTGTAATGCCACACTTCAGCAGGTAAAATGCCACATCTAAACAAACGTAATGCCACACTTCAACGGTTACGAAGTGTGGCATTCTGTCACTCAACAACCCATTTCTCTATATTCCTTGTTTTATTACTGAAGTTCACACCTATTTTGAATAATTTCCTCGGATCTGCCTCAAAAGGAAGAGCATACTGTTTTTCTTCTATTTGTTGCAAAGCCTCCTCAGCAGTACCTTCCAGCTTGAATTCCATGACGTAAATGTAATCGGCAGTCTTCACCACCAAATCCACCCGCCCTTCCGAAGTGTGATACTCCTCCTGTGTATAGAAACCTACCAGTTTGAAGACGATAAACAGTACATTTTGATAATGTAATTCCAAGTCTTTCACTAATTCATAAGGTGTGTCGGCAAAGAAGCTTTGCAGCCTCTTAAAGAAAGCGTTAGGTTGGCCCATCTCTATCTCACGGACAAATTTTTGTATCTCAAATGGCGCTTCCAACTGGTTAAAACGGGTATAAAACGGCATCAGAAATCTGATAAAACCCTCTTCTACTTCCCGGTTTGGAAAACCAAGACGGTAAAGCCCGAAGCGTTTGTCATACCCCTTTATCGTGAGATAACCGCTTTGGAAAATAACTGGTATAGGTTCGTTGTCGCCATAAATACAGTTCAGCACATCAGCATCCGTTTCTTCATGTGCCATGCGCTCCAAATTGTAATGATTGCGTTTCAACAATTCCACAAGGTAAGTGGGCGTTCCGGTCTCAAACCAATAGTTACCGAATTTCATCTTAAAGAATGTATTCAGCAAACTGAAAGGATTGTAGATGCCGTCCGTGTTTTCTGTAAAGTGGTAACCGTCATAGCAGGCCTTCAGTTCATTGCATACTTCCTGATACGTCATTTTCTGCGCGGCTGCCAATTCGTGCAGATCTTCTTCAAAATTAAGGTGTATCTCCTTTTCGGTGATTCCACAGATGAAAATGAACGGCTCGTCCATGGAGATATCATTCAGATTGTTCAGGTCACTGAACACGCTTACTTTGCCGAACTTGGTCACTCCCGTCAGCAAGGCAAACTTGATGCAGCCGTCCATGGTTTTCAGTACGCCATAGAAAGGTTTCAGAGTGTTGCAGAATTCGCGTTGCAGTTCCTCGTTGCCGATAGCTTGGAGCAAGGGTTTGTCATATTCGTCGATGAGAATGGCTACACGCTCACCACTTTGCTCATAGGCTCGTCCCACAACTCCTGCAAAGCGTAATGCAAGGGTCGTTTCAGCAGAACGCGTTCCGTAAAGTGACTCCCAGTAGTCAAGCGTTTCATTCAGTATCTTGTCCAGACTATCCGGCGTATCATATTTCCCGATATTCAAGTCCAGATGCAACACAGGACGCTTCACCCAGTCTTTTTCCAAAGCGTCCACCGCCAAGCCTTCAAATAAGTCCCGTTTCGCTTCAAAATAGGCTTCGAGCGTGGAAATCAGCAAACTCTTCCCGAAACGACGGGGGCGGGAAAGGAAATAGTAACTCCCACTCTTCACCAACTTATACATCAATGCGGTTTTATCCACATATACATATCCTTCTTTACGAATCTTCTCGAAGTTCTGTATCCCGATGGGATATATTCTGTCACCCATGTCCTTGCCTCCTTCTACTATATAATATTCATTAATGCTACAAAGATAATGCAAACCGAGAGCAGAATAAAATGAACTCATTCATTTTTTATGCCGAGATGCGCTTATCTTCGCTTTTGAGGCAAAGATAATGCAAATCGAATGTAGAACTTTCATTTTCCCAATTTATTCCCTACCTTTGTCCCCGCTTTTTTTAGAAAGGCAGAATTCGTTCTATTAGTTTTAGGTTAAACACTTAATAACGCTTATGCAAAAGTCTGACTGCATCATCGGCGTAGAGCACGTATCGAAATATTTCGGAGACAAAGCCGTACTGAATGATGTAAACCTCTCTGTCCGTAAGGGCGAATTTGTAACGATATTGGGCCCCTCCGGCTGCGGCAAGACTACTTTGTTGCGCCTGATAGCCGGTTTCCAGACCGCCTCGGAAGGTATCATCACCATCGCCGGAAAAGACATCACGCAAACACCGCCACACCAACGTCCGGTGAATACCGTCTTTCAGAAGTATGCTCTTTTCCCCCACCTCAACGTGTACAACAACATCGCTTTCGGACTGAAACTCAAAAAGATGCCCGAAGCCACCATTGGCAAGAAAGTGAAACAAGCCCTCCGCATGGTAGGTATGACGGACTACGAAGACCGTGATGTTGATTCGCTATCCGGCGGACAGCAACAACGTGTTGCCATTGCCCGTGCCATCGTCAACGAACCCGAAGTGCTGTTACTGGACGAGCCTCTTGCCGCCCTCGACCTCAAAATGCGCAAAGACATGCAGATGGAGTTGAAAGAGATGCACCAGAAGCTCGGAATCACCTTCGTCTACGTTACCCACGACCAGGAAGAAGCCCTCACTCTGAGCGACACCATCGTCGTGATGAGCGAAGGCCGCATCCAGCAGATAGGCACCCCGACAGACATTTACAACGAACCCATCAACTCTTTCGTTGCCGATTTCATCGGAGAAAGTAACATCCTGAACGGGCTCATGCTTCAGGACAAAGCCGTATCCTTTGCCGGACACGAATTTGAATGTGTCGACAAGGGCTTTGGCGAAAATACTCCCGTCGACGTAGTCATCCGCCCCGAAGACATCTATATATTCGAGCCTTCTGCCGCTGCCCAACTGATGGGTACTGTCACCTCCTGCATCTTCAAAGGCGTGCATTACGAAATGATGGTACAGACTAACGAGGGCTACGAATTCATGGTGCAGGACTATCACAGTTTCGAAGCCGGACGGGAAGTCGGTCTGCTCGTGAAACCTTTCGACATTCACGTAATGAAAAAAGAACGCACCTGCAACACTTTCGAAGGCAAGCTCATAGACGCCACACATGTCGAATTCCTCGGTTACACCTTTGAGTGTGCCGAAGTGCAGGACATCGAACCGGGCAGCTCCGTCCTCGTAGAAATAGATTTCCGGAACGTCATCCTCGAAGATAACGAAGAAGACGGCCATCTGACGGGCGAAGTGAAATTCATCCTTTATAAAGGAAACCATTACCATCTCACCGTGTTTACCGATTGGGACGAGGATATCTTTGTAGACACTACTGACGTCTGGGACGACGGTGACCGTGTCGGCATCACCATCGCACCCGAAAATATACGAATTGTTGCGCCGGCACAGACCACCGGTTCTATCCCTATTGTCGAATCTGCTAATAAGAAAGGAAGTGCTCAGTAATATATCCCGTTTCTTCATGCGTCGCCGGAACTGGACAGTTCCCTACGCATTGTTTCTCATCATCTTCGTTGTGATGCCTCTGTTGCTCATTGTGGTTTATGCCTTCACCGATGCTGAAGGCGCATTTACGTTTGCCAACTTCCGCAAATTCATGATGCATCCCGAATCTATCAACACATTCGTCTACTCTATCGGAATAGCTGTCATCACGACTCTGGTATGCCTCCTGCTCGGTTATCCGGCTGCTTATATTCTCAGTCAGAAGCGCTTCAACACTTCCCAGACCATGGTTGTACTGTTCATCCTGCCTATGTGGGTGAACATCCTGATACGTACACTTGCCACGGTGGCATTGTTTGATTTCCTCAACCTGCCGCTGGGCGAAGGAGCTTTGGTATTCGGTATGGTCTACAACTTCCTGCCATTCATGATATACCCTATCTACAATACGTTGCAGAAGATGGATGGCAGTCTGATAGAAGCAGCCCAAGACCTGGGAGCTACGCCTGTACAGGTATTCGGTAAAGTGATCCTCCCCCTTTCGATGCCCGGCATCATGAGCGGTGTGGTGATGGTTTTCATGCCCACGGTTTCCACCTTTGCCATTGCCGAGTTGCTGACAATGAACAACATCAAACTGTTCGGTACTACCGTACAAGAAAATATATATAACGGAATGTGGAACTATGGCGCTGCCTTGTCGCTCATCATGCTGTTGCTGATTGGCGTCACCGCCCTCTTTACCAACGAGGACGACAGTGCACAAAATGAAAGCGGAGGTGTGATATGATGACACGTATTCTGGCGAAAGGCTATCTTTGGTTTCTGCTTGCCCTGCTCTATTCGCCCATCCTGATCATTATGATCTTCTCTTTCACTGAGGCCAAGGTACTGGGTAACTGGACAGGATTCTCTACCAAGTTATACAGTTCACTATTTACAGGCGGCATGCACCACTCACTGATGAATGCCATCTGGAACACATTTGCCATTGCTACGATTGCCGCCACAGCATCCACTCTGCTGGGAAGCCTGGCAGCTATCGGCATCTTTAACTTGCGCTCCCGGGCACGTCAGGTGATGAATTTCACCAATGCTATTCCGATGATGAATGCGGATATCATTACGGGTGTATCCCTGTTCCTGCTGTTTGTCAGCTTTGGCATTTCGCAGGGATTTACTACGGTGGTATTGGCACACATCACTTTTTGTACCCCTTATGTGGTGCTTAGTGTGATGCCCCGCCTGAAGAAAATGAATCAGAATGTATACGAAGCAGCCCTCGACCTCGGAGCCACCCCCTTCCAGGCGCTTCGCAAAGTCATCTTCCCGGAAATTCTGCCGGGAATGATCAGCGGTTTCATCCTCGCTTTCACGCTTTCCATTGATGATTTCGCAGTAACGATCTTCACTATAGGAAATGAAGGATTGGAAACGTTGTCGACATACATCTATGCGGACGCACGTAAGGGTGGATTGACTCCTGAACTGCGCCCACTGTCAACAATCATTTTTGTAACGGTGTTAGTATTGCTGATTGTGATTAATAAGAGAGCAGAAAGAAATAAGAAAGAATGATATATAGTGTGGTAAGGTGGTAGAGTGATAAAGTGATAATGGGATGTCACTCCATTATATAGCGCAGCCACCCTATCACCCTATCACCTTATCACTCTACCACTTTATCACAACTTAATTCCATCAACAATGAAGAAATACATACCCCTCCTTCTCTGCATCCTTCTCCTTGCCTCCTGTACCGGTGCCAGTGAGAAGCGCAGCCGTGTACTGAAAGTATACAACTGGGCAGATTACATCGACGAAGAAGTCCTCGCCCAATTTCCTGCCTGGTACAAAGAGCAGACGGGCGAAGATATCCGCATCATCTACCAGGTATTCGATATCAACGAAATCATGCTCACCAAAATTGAGCGCGGGCAGGAAGATTTCGACCTTGTATGCCCATCGGAATACATCATCGAACGAATGTTGAAGAAAGATCTCCTCCTCCCTATCAACCGCAATTTTGGGAAGACTCCGGATTATATCCCCAACATCTCCCCGTATATTCAGAAAGAGTTGGAGAAGATCAGCCAGCCCGGTCGCCACACCAATGATTACGTCGTTCCCTACATGTGGGGTACCGCCGGAATACTCTATAACAAGAAGTTCAAGACCCTTGAAGAAGTCAGCTCCTGGGGATGCCTTTGGGATGCCGTCAACCGTGGTAAGATTCTGATGAAAGACAGTTACCGCGATGCCTACGGCACTGCCATCATCTATGCCCATGCCCGGCAACTTGCCGACAGCACCATCACCGTAGAGCAATTGATGAACGACAATTCCCCTGAAGCCATTGCCCTTGCAGAGCAATACCTGAAAGCCTTGAAACCCAACATTGCCGGATGGGAAGCCGACTTCGGCAAAGAAATGATGACCAAAAACAAAGCATGGCTCAACCTTACCTGGAGTGGCGACGCCGTCTGGGCCATTGAAGAAGCGGAAGCTGTAGGCGTGGACCTGGACTATGTAGTTCCCCGTGAAGGCAGCAACATCTGGTACGATGGCTGGGCCATCCCCAAGTATGCCCGCAACGTAAAAGCCGCCAGCTACTTCATCAATTATCTTTGCCAGCCGGATATTGCTCTGCGCAATATGGATGCCATCGGCTATGTCAGTGCCGTAGCAACGCCCGAGATTATGGAGGCAAAGATCGACACTACTCTTGAACAATTCTCCGACCTCAGTTATTTCTTCGGTCCCGGTGCAGACAGCGTTCAGATCAACCCGATACAATACCCTGACCGTAAAGTCGTGGAGCGTTGCGCCATGATCCGTGATTTCGGTGACAGCACAGAGCTTGTTCTCGAAATGTGGAGCCGCGTGAAAGGCGATAACCTGAATACAGGTATCGTGCTTCTCATCTTTGCAGTCTTCGGAATACTGTTTGTGTGGATTGTCTGGAAACGGATCAGCATTTATAAGCAGAAGAAACGTCACCACAGGCGCAGACGCCGTATACGCAGGTAATAGGAGGTAAAGGAAATAACACCTTTATCTCCTGATTCGCATTAATAACATAAATGAAACATCACTTTTCAGACATATTTTGTACCTTGCGGCAGAATTATAAATAAGAAACTATGAAACTGAAAAAACTTTTATTTGCCTCCGCTATGTCTCTTGCCGTATGCGGCATCCTGCAAGCCCAAAACACCCAAGTCATTGCCCACCGTGGTTTCTGGAAGACCGACGGTTCTGCCCAGAATAGTATTGCCGCCCTGGTGAAAGCTGACTCCATTCATTGCTACGGCTCCGAGTTCGATGTCTGGCTCACTGCCGACAACAAGCTTATCGTAGACCACGATGGTGTATTCAAAGGTGTCCGCATGGAAACATCCACCGAGAAAGAATGTACCTCTATCACCCTCGACAACGGTGAGAACCTCCCTACCCTTCAGCAATATCTCGATAAGGCCAAAGGATTGAAAACCCGCCTTATCCTGGAACTCAAAGCGCACAAGACTCCCGAACGGGAAACGCTCGCCGTAGAGCAAATTGTGAAAATGATTAAGAAGATGGGACTGGAAGAACGTACCGAATACATCACTTTCTCACGCCATGCGACCAAAGAATTCATTCGCCTGGCTCCTAAAGGTACTCCCGTATATTATCTGGAAGGTGACCTCAATCCGCAAGAACTGAAAGACATGGGTTGTGCCGGTCCTGATTACCACTTCTCTGTCTTCAAAAAACATCCCGAGTGGATCAAAGAATGTCACAACCTTGGCATGAAGGTTAATGCTTGGACCGTAAATGATGCCAAAGATATGGAATGGCTCATCAGCCAAGGAGTGGATTTCATCACCACCAACGAACCAGTATTATTGCAGGAGATATTGAAATAGTTACAAGCTGTACCAATGCCACACTTTAACTTCCCTAATGCCACACCTCAACAATTCAAACGCCACACTTCGATGGCTCAAATGAATGGCATCGCAGAAGCTAAAGTGTGGCATTTGACTTGTTGAGGTGTGGCATTATACAAAAGATCATTTAGTCAGCAAAAAGAAGAAAACAATTTCATTCTGTCATATACAAATCTTTATTTTCACCCCATAAACTCCATTTTTCCACTTAAAACACGTATTTACGCCACTACCTACATAGAATGAATATGCGGAAATAATTCCATAAATAACAATTTATACAAATATGCCCCCTCAAACTTTTAATTTGAAACTTGAATACCGTATATTTGCAGCGATTAAAAGAATGAATAAATATAATAGAAATAAGATATGTATTCTGCAAATAATTTAGCAAAACGTCGTACCTTTGCATCGTGATAAAACAAAAAGAAAGATTAATCCACCAACAGAGTGCAAAATGACAAGAGTTATAAAATTCACTAAGATGCACGGAGCAGGCAACGATTACATTTATGTAAACACCCTGAAATATCCCATCGAAAGCCCTGAAAAACTTTCGGTTGAATGGAGCGCCCCGCATACAGGAATTGGAAGCGACGGCCTGGTACTCATCGGCAGTTCGGACAAGGCAGATTTCAGTATGCGCATCTTCAATGCGGATGGTTCCGAAGCCAAAATGTGCGGCAACGCCAGTCGTTGCATCGGCAAATACTTATATGAATATGGCCTGACTTCCCAAACAGCCGTTACTCTCGACACCCTGTCGGGCATCAAAATACTGAAGCTCCATGTAGAAGACGGAAAAGTGAACACCGTAACCGTAGATATGGGACGTCCAGCCGATATGAAAGAACAACCCATTGAAGCCAACGGACAGAAATTCACCGGAACCACCGTATCAATGGGAAATCCTCACCTGGTAATCTTTGTAGAAGATATTAAAGATATCAACCTCGAAAGCATCGGTCCGAAACTGGAAAATCATCCGTTGTTTCCCGACCGCATCAATGTAGAGTTTGCCCAGGTGCTGGAGCATGGGAAAATCAGGATGAGAGTTTGGGAAAGAGGTTCGGGCATCACCCAAGCTTGCGGAACCGGAGCCTGTGCCACCGCAGTAGCTGCCGCACTGACCGGAAAATCCGGAAGAAAAACAGACATCATCATGGATGGAGGCTCACTTACCATCGAATGGGACGAAAAAACGGATCATGTATGGATGACGGGAGGAGCAGTCCGGGTATTCGACGGGGAAGTAATTATAAATGATGAATTATGAATAGCCCCCCCAACAGCGCAGCCCATTCATAACTCATAATTTATAATTCATAATTAAATAACGCACTTAAAACAACAAGAAAGTATGGCATTAGTAAACGAACATTTTTTGAAACTACCGGGAAGTTACTTATTTTCAGACATAGCTAAAAAGGTGAATACTTTCAGGATAACGCACCCTAAACAAGAGGTCATCCGCCTGGGTATCGGAGACGTTACCCGGCCACTGCCACCGGCTTGCATCGAGGCGATGCACAGGGCAGTGGATGAGATGACAAATGCCAGTACCTTCCACGGATACGGTCCCGAGCAGGGATATGACTTTTTGATTGAAGCGATCATCAAACATGATTATGCTCCGAGAGGCATTCATTTTAGCCCTACGGAAGTATTCGTAAACGATGGAGCCAAAAGCGACACGGGCAACATAGGCGATATCCTCCGCCACGACAACAGCGTGGGAGTGACAGACCCCATCTACCCGGTATATATAGACAGCAACGTAATGTGTGGCCGTGCCGGAGTATTGGAAGAAGACGGCAAATGGAGCAACGTGACCTACATGCCCTGTACCGCCGAAAACAACTTTGTTCCCGAGATACCGGACAAGCGGATTGACATCGTCTACCTCTGCTACCCGAACAATCCGACGGGAACAACGCTGACCAAGTCGCAACTGAAAAAATGGGTGGACTACGCACTCGCCAACGACACTCTGATTCTGTTCGATGCCGCTTATGAGGCATTTATACAGGAAGAAGACGTTCCCCACTCCATTTACGAAATAAAAGGTGCCAAGAAATGTGCCATAGAGTTCCGCAGCTTCTCGAAGACAGCCGGATTCACCGGAGTCCGTTGCGGATACACCGTAGTTCCGAAAGAGCTGACAGCCGCCACCCTGACCGGTGAACGCATTCCACTGAACCGTCTCTGGAACCGCCGTCAATGCACCAAATTTAATGGTACCAGTTACATCACCCAACGGGCTGCCGAAGCCATCTACACCCCGGCAGGCAAGCAGCAGATAAAGGAAAACATCGACTACTATATGAACAACGCACGAACCATGAAAGAGGGTCTGGAAGCAGCCGGACTGAAAGTGTACGGCGGCGTGAATGCTCCCTACATCTGGCTGAAAGCACCGAATGGCATCGGTTCCTGGCGTTTCTTCGAACAGATGTTATACGAAGCCAATGTAGTAGGAACACCCGGTGTAGGTTTCGGCCCCAGCGGAGAAGGCTACATCCGCCTGACCGCTTTCGGGAATCACGAGGATTGTGTGGAAGCCATGAGGCGAATCAGAAAATGGCTGGCATGAAAATGAAAAAGATAACAACTAAAATAAAACTATAGTTTCACCGGACTGATCATCCGCAATTTGTCTAAACTTAAAAGGTAAAATAGGTATGAAAATGAAAAGCGTAAAATTCCGAATGATAGCCATCGCGCTATTATCAGCAACAATGCCTTTCACGGCAAAGGCACAGGATAAAGTGGAAGCCTCAGTCGGTGCAGATTTTGTAAGCAACTACATCTGGCGTGGAACAGACTGCGGTGGTGTAAGTATCCAACCCAGCATGGGAGTCAGCTACAAAGGTTTATCACTGGCTGCCTGGGGTTCGGTAGGCATCGACAAGGAAGATGCTAGGGAAATCGACCTCACACTGGGTTACAATACAGGCGGTTTCAACGTATCCGTTACAGATTACTGGTTCTCCTATCACAAAGAGGATGGCGGATATACGGGAGATTACTTCAAGTATGGCGCACATAGCACGATACACATCTTCGAAGCCACTCTGGGATATGATTTTGGTCCGCTGGCACTGAGTTGGAACACTTACTTTGCCGGAGATGATTATACGAAGGAGAACGGTGACAGAGCTTATTCCACGTATGTAGGCATCAGCGCACCTTTTAAACTCGGTGGCCTGGACTGGTCGGCAGAAGTCGGTCTTACCCCATGGGAAGGTGCGTATGCCAACAAGTTTAACGTAACCAACCTCACACTGAAAGCAGAAAAAGAAATCAAATTCACAAATTCTTTTTCGCTGCCCACCTTTGCACAAGTGACGTTCAATCCACACACGCAGGGTGCATACTTCGTATTCGGAGTCAGTTTTTGAGAGAGGATTAAGAATAGGGAACGAGGAGACAAGGATAAAAAACGGGCACACCGAAAGACACTTGTCAACTCGTCAACTGAAAAAGTTAAATCGTAAATTAATTAAGGTATGAAAAAGATTGAAGCAATTATCCGCAAGACAAAATTCGAGGATGTAAAGGACGCATTGCTCGAAGCGGACATCGAATGGTTCTCCTACTACGACGTCCGGGGGATAGGAAAATCCCGTCAGGCACGCATCTACCGCGGTGTAATGTACGACACCAGTTCCATCGAGCGTATCCTGATCTCTATCGTGGTACGCGACAAGAATGCCGAAAAGACCGTGCAGGCCATCATCAAGTCCGCACAAACCGGAGAAATCGGCGACGGACGTATCTTCATCATCCCCATAGAAGACGCTATCCGCATCCGTACCGCCGAACGTGGCGACATCGCCCTCTACAATGCCGAACAGGAAAGATAGTCCAGGCAGCACCAAACCGCAACTGTTAAGAGCATCTTCCAGAGAGCTGTAAGAGCTACTTAACAAAACTAAGAATACAAGTACAACTAAAAGCAAAAAGATTTTATGGATAAATATAGTAAACGCAGCATTGCCAGGCTGTGGATAGCTCTTGCTGTCCTTATGGCGCTCTGCACAACAACAGAAACTTTTGCACAAACTTCCGCAACAACGGATAGTATATCAGCTACAACAACCGCTGTTATAGCTACATTAGAAGAGACTACTGTAGAATCATCAGCCCCTGACACTGTAGGAGAATTAGTAAACGGACTCAACACTGTATGGATGTTACTCGCCGCTATGCTGGTATTTTTCATGCAACCGGGCTTTGCACTGGTAGAAGCCGGTTTCACCCGGGTTAAGAACACTGCCAACATCCTGATGAAGAACTTCGTAGACTTCATGTTCGGTTCCCTACTCTATTGGTTCATCGGTTTCGGACTGATGTTCGGCGTAGGTGGTTTCGTGGGAATGCCCCACTTCTTCAACCTCTCGTTCTATGATGGAGGAGGATTGCCAACAGAAGGTTTCCTGGTATTCCAGACTGTATTCTGTGCCACAGCAGCCACCATCGTATCAGGAGCCATGGCCGAACGTACCAAATTCTCCATGTATTTGATTTACACCATCTTCATCAGAGTACTGATCTATCCGATTTCCGGTCACTGGACCTGGGGCGGCGGCTGGTTGATGAACGGCGAAGAAGATTCGTTCATGATGAATCTGTTCGGAACCACGTTCCACGACTTCGCAGGTTCCACCATTGTCCACTCCGTCGGTGGCTGGATTGCGCTGGTAGGCGCAGCCATCCTCGGCCCACGTATCGGTAAATACGGTAAAGATGGTAAATCCAGAGCTATTCCGGGACACAACCTCACCATAGCGGCGCTGGGTGTATTCATTTTATGGTTCGGCTGGTTCGGATTTAACCCCGGTTCACAGTTGGCAGCAGCCTCTACGGACGATGCAATGGCTATCTCACACGTCTTCCTCACCACGAATCTTGCAGCTTGTGCCGGAGGCTTCTTCGCACTGGTAGTCAGTTGGTTAAAATTCAGCAAACCATCTTTATCCCTGACTCTGAATGGTATCCTGGCAGGTTTGGTAGGTATCACGGCGGGCTGTGATGTGGTTTCTCCGCTGGGTGCTGTCATCATCGGTACAATCTGTGGTATCCTGATGATATTCTCGGTAGAGTTCATCGATAAAGTGCTGAAGATTGACGATCCCGTTGGCGCAAGTTCCGTACACGGGGTCTGCGGTTTCACAGGTACCATTCTCACTGGTTTCTTGTCTACCAGCGAAGGACTCTTTTACGGTGCAGGCTGGGGATTCCTCGGAGCACAAGTATTCGGCGCCCTCGTAGTAGGTGCATGGGCAGCCGGCATGGGATTCCTCATCTTCAAAGGACTTGATAAGATACACGGTCTCCGCGTTTCCAAACGTGTTGAAGAAGAAGGGCTCGACATCTACGAGCATGGTGAATCAGCTTATAACGGATAAGAAAAAAGTTTTTTTACTCTAACAAATAGTTTTTATAAACCAACAATTACAAGGTATGTCTAAATTGAGATTCAGAGTAGTAGAAACGGCGTTTAAAAAGAAACCCGTTGCAGTGGCAGCCCCTGCGGAACGTCCGTCGGAATATTATGCCAAGTATGTGTTCAACAAGGAAAAGATGTTCAGGTATCTGCCGAGCAAGGTATATGCCAAACTGATTGACGTGATCGACAATGGTGCTCCGCTGGATCGCAGCATTGCTGATGAAGTGGCAGCCGGTATGAAGAAATGGGCACTCGAAATGGGTGTTACCCACTATACCCACTGGTTCCACCCGTTGACTGAAGGTACAGCCGAGAAGCATGACGCTTTCATCGAGCATGACGGCAAAGGCGGTGTAATGGAAGAATTCACAGGCAAACTGCTCGTTCAGCAGGAACCGGATGCATCCAGCTTCCCTAACGGTGGCATCCGCAATACGTTCGAGGCACGCGGTTACAGTGCATGGGATCCCTCTTCCCCGGCTTTCATCGTCGATGATACGCTCTGCATCCCGACCATTTTCATTGCATACACCGGTGAGTCACTGGACTACAAAGCTCCGTTGCTGAAAGCCCTGCGTGCCGTAGACAAAGCTGCCGTAGACGTATGCCGTTACTTCAATCCGGAAGTGAAGAAGGTAGTTGCCTACCTAGGTTGGGAACAGGAATATTTCCTGATCGACGAAGGTCTGTATGCCGCCCGTCCTGACCTGCTGATGACAGGCCGCACGCTGATGGGACACGACAGTGCCAAGAATCAACAGTTGGAAGACCATTATTTCGGTGCCATCCCTACCCGCGTGGCAGCTTTCATGAAGGAATTGGAAATTGAAGCATTGAAGCTCGGTATCCCCGTCAAAACGCGTCATAATGAGGTAGCCCCCAACCAGTTCGAACTGGCTCCCGTCTTCGAAGAATGTAACCTGGCTGTAGACCATAACATGCTCATCATGGCACTGATGCGTAAAGTAGCCCGTAACCACGGCTTCCGAGTACTGCTGCACGAAAAGCCTTTCAAGGGTGTCAACGGTAGTGGTAAGCACAACAACTGGTCGTTGGGTACGGATACAGGCATCGGACTGATGGGACCGGGTAAACTACCCGAAGAGAACCTGCGTTTCATCACTTTCGTAGTGAACACCCTGATGGCAGTCTACAAGCACAATGGATTGTTGAAGGCCGCTATTTCCAGCGCCACCAACGCACACCGTCTGGGTGCCAACGAAGCGCCTCCCGCAATCATTTCCAGCTTCCTGGGCAAACAGTTGTCACAGGTATTGGAACACATTGAAGAGAGTACAAAGGATGATCTCGTAAGCCTTAGCGGCAAGCAAGGCATGAAGCTGGACATCCCGCAGATTCCGGAATTGTTGATTGACAATACCGACCGTAACCGCACCAGTCCGTTCGCCTTCACCGGAAACCGTTTTGAGTTCCGCGCCGTAGGTTCGGAAGCAAACTGTGCCTGCGCCATGATTGCCCTGAACGCCGCCGTAGCCGAGCAACTAGTAGAATTCAAAAAAAATGTAGACGAGCTCATCGAAAGGGGTGAACCGAAGATTTCGGCTATCCTTGAGGTTATCCGCAAATACATCAAGATTTGTAAGCCCATCCATTTTGATGGCAACGGGTATAGTGAAGAATGGGTAGAAGAAGCCAAGCGACGTGGTTTGGACTGTGAAAACAGTTGTCCAGTCATCTTTGACCGTTATCTTGACGAAGACAGCATCAAGATGTTTGAAAGCACAGGGGTGATGACACGCAGCGAGTTGGTGGCGCGCAATGAGGTGAAATGGGAAATCTATATCAAGAAAGTACAGATCGAAGCCCGCGTATTGGGTGACCTGTCGATGAACCATATTATTCCGGTCGTATTGCACTACCAGTCTTTGCTGCTCAGCAATATCACCAAGCTGAAAGAAACATTCAGTCCGGAAGAATACGAAGACCTGTCCGCCGAACCGCGCCGCCTGGTACGCAAGATTTCCAAACACGTAAATGCCGTAACACGCATGACGGACGAAATGATCGAAGCCCGTAAGAAGGCGAATGTCATCACCGACCTCCGCAGCAAGGCGATCGCTTATCATGATACGGTGGTTCCGTTCCTGGATGATATCCGCGAGCATATCGACGAACTGGAGCTGATGGTGGATAACCAGATGTGGCCGTTGCCAAAATATCGGGAACTGTTGTTTATCCGGTAAGAAACCGATAAAACAGCATCCTACATAAAATGTCCTGTGTAAAGAACTTACACAGGACATTCTCTTTTTTACACTGATCGATTGTTAAAACTATTAAGTGCCTGATAAAATGCCTCTATATTCTCTGACGGAACATGCGGAGGCACATCACAACCTGTCGATAAAACGAAATTCTTCCATTGGCTGGTTTTCTTTAGCAGATTCATTGTCTCTGCATATACTTTTTCCGGCGATGACTGTTTGAAAAGTCCGACCGGATCGAGGTTCCCCATGACCAACCGGTCTTCCGGACAGTTCTCCAACGCCTCCGCCATATCTATCTTATTGCCGAAATGAAGCCCGGCCGCTCCCGACTGAACCATCGCTTCCGTAC
>OJSK01001035.1_pt1 | contig 24802 bp, 19 predicted proteins | sample 1599461 | NCBI WGS metagenome assembly OJSK01 (sample SAMN04168658, study PRJEB22393) | human gut metagenome | biome: human gut microbiome; feature: stool | host: Homo sapiens | collected 2014-03-24 | reverse complement strand
TCGCTCAAGCGGAAGTGCACGCGAAGATCACGGAAGGCTTTTGTCCTTTCACTGCCCTTCGGCATGACCCTTGCGGCCTGCCACTCAGGTGTGGCACGCATCTGCAACACACGATCCCATCCACCGCCCATGACGGCCTTCTGAAGGTTGCAGCCGAAACTGAAACTCTTCCGCAGCCGACGGCGGTCTTGATCTCCGGTGATGATCGGAAGACTGATGATGAAGGATTTCGTGCTCATGGGAGTACCTTAGCACAGGGGTTGGAAAGACACACACCTTTCATCGGGGACAACAAATAGATTGGAAGAGAGAGGTTGGCCGCATTCCTCCATCCGAATGAATTCGGAGGCTTCCTGCGGCTGTTTCTGTGAAAAACATTTCGCCCGCCGACCTCACCGTCAGGCGGGCGAAACTTTCCGGACCAATCGAGCGGACTCAGGTAAAGCCTCAGCGGCTCCTCGTCTCGATCGCATCGATTGCGTCGATCACGGCCGAGCGGAAGCCCTTCCTTTCGAGCGCCGCAACGCCGATGATCGTCGTGCCGCCGGGCGAGCAGACGGCGTCCTTCATCGCACCGGGATGCGCGCCCGTCTCGAGCTGGAGCTTTGCGGTGCCCGCAAGCATCTGGGAGGCGAGCGAATAGGCGGCCGCGCGCGGCACGCCGTGCTTGACGGCGCCGTCGGCGAGCGCCTCGATGAACATGGCGGCAAAGGCCGGACCGCAGCCCGCAAGCGTTCCCGCGGCGGACATCATCTTCTCGTCGGCGAATTCGGCAAGGCCGAGCTTCGCAAAGAGCTGCTCCACGAACGCCTCGTCGTCGAGCGTCATCGAATGACGGGCCTCGCAGATCACGATGCCCTCGTTGATGGACACGGGGGTGTTGGGAAGCGTCGAGAGATGGCGTGTGCCGGACTCGAGGATGGACTCGTAGAAGTCAAAGAGCCTGCCCACCGCCACCGAGAGGACGAGCCTGTCCTTGAGGATCCCGCGAATGGGCTTCACGACGCCCTCGACAAGATGGGGCTTCACGGCCACCACGACCACGTCGGCCCAGCGTGCGGCCTCCTCGCAGGTCGCAAAGGCCTTCATGCCGCGCGCCTTCGTGCGCGCCTCGAGCACGTCCTGACGGCGGGAGGCGGCGCCGAGCTGCTCCGGCTTCACCGCTCCCGAACGGATCCAGCCGTCGGCCATGGCCGACGCCATGTTCCCGAAGCCCAAAAACGCAATGCGCACCGTGGATAAATCAAGCATCTTTCTTCCTTCACTTTGAACGGCCCGGCACGCCTGACGGCGCCGCAAAACCGAAAACAGAATCTGATCATTATGGCGCACTTCGAAGGCGAACGGCTCAAACGCGCTCCACGCCTCATTCGACAAGAGAGGCGGGCATGCCTAAAATATCCTCCTGCAGGCGTTCCCAGAGGACGCCACGGTGATGACTTCAACGCTCAAACCACAGCCAGAAGACACAAAATGCGCAATTTTCTCAAGGAATTCCAGGCATTCATCTCGAAGGGCAACGTCATGGATCTCGCCGTCGCCGTGATCATCGGCGCCGCCTTCTCCAACATCGTCAACTCGCTCGTCAAGGACATCGTCAACCCGATCCTCGGTGTGCTCGTCGGCCGCCCCGACTTCACGAACCTCTTCGTGGTCCTCAAGCCCGTTGAAGGCTACACGGGCCCCCAGACCTACGAGGCCCTCGTCAAGGCCGGCGCCACGGTATTCGGCTACGGCGCCTTCCTCACGGCCGTCGTGCAGTTCCTGCTGCTCGCCTTCGTGATCTTCTGGCTCATCAAGGTCGTCACGACCATCCGCAAGCGCCTCGAGGCCGAAGCCGCCAAGCTTCTCAAGGCCGAAGAGGAGAAGAAGGCCGCCGCGCCCGCTCCCGCCCCCGCGCCCACGCCCGAGGACGTCGTGCTCCTTCGCGAAATCCGCGATCTCCTCAAGAGCGGCGCCGCCTCGAACGCCGAGGTCAAGGCCGCCGTCGAAAAGCTCCAGCAGCAATAAGACCTCCTTCATCGAAAGTCACCGAAAGGCCGCATCGCAGTCGCTGCGATGCGGCCTTTTTCGTCCTGCAAAAATTCAAAAGGGGCCCCCGCCTCAGGCGGGAGCCCCCCTTTCGAATCATGGTTCGGACGTCTTCTCCGTCAGGCCTTGAGCGCCCCGGCGAGCCTGAAGAGCTGCGTGGCCGTGAGGCGCACGCCCTCGGCGCCGCTCGACATGGCTTCGCCGAGCGTCATCGGACGGCTCGTCACGGGCATCACAGCCGTGACGCCCTTCTCGTACAGGGCCTCGAGGTTCGTGCCTTCTGCGATGCCGCCTGCGAGCACGACGATGGGCGTGCCGTTCGCACGGGCCGCCACCGCACTGACGAGCTTGCCGCCCGCCGTCTGGTCGTCGACCATGCCCTCGCCCGTCACGATGAGGTCCGCATCGGCCGCAAGGGCGGAGAAGTTCATCAGGTCAAGAAGCGCATCGCTGCCCGACAGAAGCCTGCCGTTGAGGAAGGCGACGACGCCCGCGCCGCAGCCGCCGGCCGCGCCCGCGCAGGGCATGTCGGCGAGCTTCGGGCCCTTGTTGCGCTCGAAGATCGTGGCCAGATGCGCCATGCCGGCCTCCATCGTCTCGACCATCTCGGGCGTGGCGCCCTTCTGGGGGCCGAAGACCCTCGCGGAGCCGTTCGGGCCGCACAGGGGATTCGTCACGTCGCACAGCGCCTCGATCCTCACGCCGCTCTCAAAGAAGAACGGATTGAGGGCGATGTGGCGGATGGCGCCGAGCGTGGCGCCCGTTGGGATGAAATTGCGGCCGTTGGGCGCCGTGAAGCGCACGCCGAGCGCAGCGGCCATGCCGCAGCCCGCGTCCGTCGTGCAGCTGCCGCCGAGGGTGATCACGATGCGGCGGTGGCCCGCATTGAGCGCCTCGCCGATGAGCTGGCCCGCGCCGAAGGTCGTCGTGTTGGCGGCGGAGAAGCCGGGCAGCCTGTGCTGCAGGCCCGCAGCCTCCGCGAGCTCCACATAGGCCGTGTCGCCCGCGCTCAGATAGCGCGCGCTCACGGGCTGGCCGCAGGGGCCGGTCACGCTGTGCACCACGAAGGAGCCGCCGATGGAGTTGCGGATGACGTCGAGCGTGCCCTCGCCGCCGTCGGCGGCCGGGATGGACGTCACCTGCGCGTCCGGCATGACGTCGAGCGCCGCCTTCTTCATGATGGCGCAGAGACGGGCGGAGGAAAGGCTCCCCTTGAAGGAGTCGGGAATCAGCAGAATTTTCACGATCAGGTTCCGTAGCGAGAAGTCGGCCGGCGGCCTTCGTGCTCGTCCAGAGCCCCATCGCCGGCCTCATCCGCACGCGTCGGACGGCGTGCGGGAAAAAAAAGTCCCTACATCATATCGATTTTGCGTGCGTTTTGTACGATTCACGCCCGCAGGGATACATCTGCTCGCCTTTTGTCCGCACGCTCCGCGCGCCCCTATGAACCGCATCCATCCCGTCTGGCATGCACCTCGTCCGCCACGCCGAAACGGTAGTCGTCGAACACCTCCGCCGTCGACGGAAGCACCCACCTGCCCGAGGCATCCCGCTTCCCCGCCTCCGCGAGCCTTGCCCCGTTCGCACCGAGCGTCCAGACGCGTGAGCTGCGCATCTGCGCGCAAAGGCAGGTCTTCTCCCGGATGCCGTCCTGCGCCGTTCCCGCAGCCTCGGCCTCGCGCCAGGCCCTGAGATACGCGCAGCCGCCGTGATCAAGCATGTACCCGTAGGCCGCGCACTGCGGCTTGAGCGCGGCGTTGATCGCGGGACTCGACTTGAGCATCCTCATCGGATAACCCGTCGGCGAAATGCCGTTGACCTCGATGTCCTCCGCCCGCGCGTCGAAGTAGCGCTGCTTGACGGCGTCGGGCAGCCCCGACTCCCTCGTCACCGCAAAGCGCGTCGCGGCCTGAATGCCGTCCGCGCCCGCCTCCGTGATCATCCGCACACCGTCCGTCCCCGTGAAGACGCCGCCCGCCGCGATCACGGGAATCCGAAGCGCATTCTCATGCAGCCAACCCTTCACGTCCCGCACGATGTCGGCAAGCGAAAAGCGCTGCCAGTCCGCTCCGAAGCCCAGATGCCCGCCCGCGAGCGGGCCCTCGACCACGACGTAGTCAGGCAGGCGCCCCGTCTTCGCGGACTTCCTCATGAAGAGATTGAGTGCCCGGCGGCTCGAAACCACCACCCCGAGACACGCATCGCGAAACCTCGGATGCCCGCTCATGAGCGCAAAGGATCCCGCATGCAGGCCCGCCGAAAGGCTGATCCCGTCGACGCCCGCATCAAGCGCCCCGAGAAGGCGGGCCCTCAGGGTTTCGAGCGAGGCGTTCATCGTGAGCTTCTCCATGATGTTGACGTGAATTCGCCCCTCGCCCGTCCTGCCCTCCATCACGCGCCCGAGATAGAGCTTCGCGGCCTCGCGGATCTTCTCCACGGGAAAGTGAAACCCGGCCTCGCCCGTCGTGCGCTCGAGCGCCTTGCAGGCAAGCGCCTTCATGCGCGTGAAGCCCGTCCCGAAAAGACGGTCCGCAAGGTCCGGCACCATCGCGTCCGAGACGTGCCCGATGCCACCGCGCGCGGCCACGGCCTGCGCCATTTCGGCGGTCGAAATGTTCACGCCCATCCCTCCCTGCATGATCGGAACCAAACTTCTCCCCTTGAGCTCAAGGCGAAAGTCGTCAAGTCGAAGGTCTTCGAGGCTTTTCATCTATGATGTCCTTTTCGTGCTTGCGTGCAAAGGCACGGCGCCCGTGCATCGCGTCCGAAAAGTCTGCCCGCGGAACCCTCTCCTCCCCGTCGCCCCATTCTCCGTGCAAACCCCTAGGAACAACCGTCCCCATTATCCCGTCACCCTCGAAACGGCTGCAGCACAATCATGTCAAAACTGCCCGACATGAAGGCTTGTCCGAACAGCCTACCCTTGAGGCGTCATCCGCCTGCATACCGTCAGAAAATGACGACGGGCCCGGAATCGCATGGATTTCGGGCCCGTTGGGCTCTGCATGGATGCAGATGCGCGCCAAAGCGCGCATACCTCTTCAGATGATCATCATTCCATCGGCACAGTCGGCTTCTTCGGAACCTTGCAGCCGAGGATTTCCTTCGTCAGGTCGTTCCAGCGGTAGAGCGTGCCGCCGAATTCCTTCCGGAAGGCAACGGCGGCCTCTTCGGTGCTGAAGGAGGCGAGCGACTTGCCCATCGTGGCCTTGCGGCTCGAGCCCTGGACGTACCAGGCGGTCTTGGCGTCGATGAAGGTGGCGTCAGGATGCTCCCAGTCGTTGCCGACCATGTCGTTGACCCAGATGCCCGCGATCTTGTCGGACTCGCCGAGGCGAAGCAGCGTGCAGGTCATGCACTTCGTGCTGCAGAACTTGTAGACGTGACCGCTCTTCGTCACGATCTCGGCCTTCGGGCCGGGATACTTCGTGATCCACATGTCGCAGCTGTGGCACTGGTCCTGATCGGTGATCGGCTGCGTGCCGTTGTCGGCGGCAACGGCGCCGAAGGAAAGGCACAGAGCGGCGGCGACGCCGGCAAGCCTTGCGGTGAAGTTCATTTCGATTTCTCCCTGTGCGGCCCGTCTGGTCTGAGTGTCAGCGCACACCGCCGGGGGGCGTGCGGAGGCGTCACGGCGTCCGGCCGCAGGACGCTCGTTGTCTATAAGTCGCAGACATTATAGTTCACCCAATCCTGTCGAATGTTTCAATTCATTACGTTCGGCTTTACCGAACACTTCGTTCGCCCACGCCTCCAGGGAGGCCCTTCGGACCTCCGTCAGCTCATCGTTCACTGCATGGAGAAGAAGAGCATCAGGATGATCTGGCCCGAGATGATGCGCAGGAACATCGCGAGCGGGTAGACGGTCGAGTAGGCGAGCACGGCAAGGCCGCGTTCGGAGAGGCTGTTGACGAAGCTGAGCGCCGAGCTGCTCGTCGAGGCGCCTGCGATGAGGCCCGCGATCGTATGGAAGTTGAGCCGCATGAAGCGGCGCGCGACGACGGCCATGACGGCCATGGGCACGACGCTGATCACGAGGCCGAGCGCCATGTAGACCCAGCCGATGCCGCTCACGAAGGCCTCGATGAACATGTCGCCTGCGGCCAGGCCCGTGCTTGCGAGGAAGAACGTGAGGCCCCACTCCCTGAGCATCAGGTTGGCGGAGACGGTCGTGTACGTGACGAGATGAAAGCGCGGGCCGTAGTAGCTCAGCAGGATGGCCGCGATGAGCGGGCCGCCCGCAAGACCGAGCTTGATCTCGGTGGGCATGCCCGGAAAGGCGATCGGAACGCTGCCCAGAACGAGGCCGAGCGCGATGCCGATGAAGATCGCGAAGACGTTGGGCCTCTCAAGCCGCTTCTCCTGATTGCCCATCATGGCCGCCAGACGCGCCACTGCGTTGGCCGGACCCACGCAATTGAGCGTGTCGCCGATCTGCAGGCGCAGCGTGTTGTAGGGAAAGAGCACGACGCCCGAGCGGTTGACGCGCGTGATGTTCACGCCGTCCATTCGCGAGAGGTGCAGGTCCTCGATGAGCGCGCCGTTGACCTCCTCGCGCGTGACGCTGATGAGGCGGGAGACGAGCGGCGAGTGCGCGGTCGCAAGGTCGATCTTCGTGTCCTCCTCGCCGCAGAAGGCGACGATCGCCTCCTTGTCGCGCGGGCCCGCCACGATGCGCAGCTTGTCGCCCTCGTGCACGACCGTGTCGGCCGTCGGACTCGTGATCACGCCGTCGTGCAGAATGCGCGAGCAGATGAAGTTACGGCCCACGAGAGAGCGGATCTCGCGCAGCGTATGATTGTCGAGCGCATGGTTCGAGAGCGTCACGTGAAAGTAGATCGGCGTCTGGGCGCGCTTCTTCTGCGCCTCCTCCCAGAGCATCTCCTCGTGCTTGACGTCGATCCCGAAGACCTTCCTCACGAAGAGAAGCGTCAGAATGACGCCGATGATCGACACGGGATAGGCGCAGGCATAACCCACGGTGATGTCGCCCTTGTACCCCATGGCCGCGAGCGCCTCCTGCGTCGCGCCCAGACCGGGCGTGCTCGTCACGGCGCCGAAGTGCACGCCGAGGAGCTGCGGCAGCGCCAGCGCGCCGTCCGAAGCCGCCCATATCCCGACCGTCAGAAGCAGGCTCACGCCCACCGACAGGCACATCAGCCCGTTGAGCCCCCAGCCGCTGTTTCTCAGGGTCGAGAAGAACGACGGCCCCACCTGCAGGCCGATGAAGAAGACGAAGAGGACCAGGCCGAAGTTGCGGAAGAACGAAATGATCGAGGGGTCGACGTCAACGCCCAGATAGCGCGCAAAAAGGCCGAGAAAAAGCACGCAGGTGACGCCGACCGAGACGCCGAAGAACCTGAAGCGCCCGATCCAGAGACCCGCCGCAATGATGAGCGAATACGCGAGAAGCGCGTGCGTGAAGGAGCCCGAGTCGGTAAGAAGAGCTTGAAGCCAGCCCATGACAGAAATTTCCGGAAGTTTGAATCCGCAACAAATTGCAATCCGTCATTGTAGTTCAGGGCGCCCCCGAGCCGCCACACGGGCGGCCCCTGCGCTCCTGCGCTTAGGGCTTCCGGGCCACGATGCAGAAGCTCGTCGTCACCTGCGCCTCTCCGCCGCCCGTCGCCACCGTCCTGCGGTCCTCGCTCGCAACGCGCACCTCGGCGCCGAGCGACTCGAGCACCTCGACGTCCCACGCGGGACGTTCGATGCACGACAGCGGCAGATCGCGCGCAATCCTGTCGATGCGCTCGCTGCTCACGCCCCTCATGTACCTCGCCGCATGCCCCGGCGCGGGCGCGGACCTCAGCGCCCAGAGCGCATAGCGCTCGTCAAAGAGATGCAGATAATGATTGCCGTCGATCACAAGAAGCCTGCCGCCCGGCTTCAGAAGACTCATCCAGCGCCTGTACGCCTCGGCGGGCGCAGGCAGGTTCCAGAGCACGCACCGCGAGACGATCAGGTCCAGCGACGACGGCTCCATCCCGGGATCCGTCACGTCGCCCAGCCTGAAGTCCGCCTCAAGCCCGCGGCTCTTCGCGTTCGCCCCCGCGTGCTCGAGCATCTCGGGCGACAGGTCCATGCCCGTCACCCTGCAGCCGAGTCTCGCCAACACGATGCTGAAGATCCCCGGACCGCAGCCCGCATCAAGCGCCCGCATCCCGGGCTTCGCCCCGAGCTCCGTCCTGAACAGGTGCTCAAGCACAAGCCCCGTCCCTCCGTCAAGCTCATCGCAGTTGTGAAGCGAATAGCCTTCCGCGCGTGTGTTCCAGTAGTCGCGCACGTCGTCCGAGAGTGTCACGGCGAATCTCCTTTCTTCGTTCTGTTGTCGTGCGTATCGCCTTCACGCTCAAGCCTCCCCGTGCATCGTCGGGTGGCATCAGGCGTATGAAGAGTTTGGATTTCGTATGATACTCCCAAACTCCGCCACACCGCTCCTGGCCGGCGGTACTACGACGATCGGGCTAGCGACTCCGCCCGATCGAAAGCGTTGCCTGAAAAACGTCCCGCCCGATCTTTTCTGATAAAGTTCGACTTTCGGGTTAACCCGACCACGCCTGACGACCTTCGCAAAAGCCTCCGAGCGACCGCCGCGCCTCTCCGGCGCTTCCGGCCGTCCCGCGCAGCCGGGCGCAAGTTCAGAACAACAGGCACCATGTTTATTCGCGCACTCATCTTTTTCTTCGGGCTTCTGATGCTCTCGACGGGCATCTCGGTCATCACGCACGCCGGTCTCGGCACAGGCACCCTCAGCTCCGTGGCCCTGGTCCTCTCCAAGGCCCTTCCGCTCTCGATGGGCTTCTTCGTCTTCCTCACGAACGTCTTCTTCTTCGTGCTCCAGACGGCGGTCGATCCGTCACGGTTTCTCGTGAAGCTCGTCAAGCAGATTCCGATCTGCTTCGTCTTCGGCCTCTTCTTCGACGCGGCCTATGCGCTCACGTCCTTCGTCGCGCCCGCCGCCTACCTCGAGCAGCTTGCGACGGTCTTCATCGGCACGGTCTTCAACGGCATGGGCATTGCGGGCATGGTCTTCGCGCGTCTGGCGTTCCTGCCGCCCGAAGGTCTCGTCATCAGCATCATCAGGCGCTGGGGCGGCTCCTTCGGCAACCTGCGCACCGGCATCGACGTCTTCCTCGTCATCGCGGCCACCTCGCTCTCCTGCCTTCTCCTCGGCTCGATCGAGGGCGTGCGCGAGGGCACGCTCGTCGCCGCCGTCTGCGGCGGGCAGTTCGCCAAGGTCTTTCTCAAGGTCCTCGGCTGCCTCTTCCCGGCCCACCGCCCCGTCGACTGACGCACGACGCCCCGCCACCTACCTCGCAAGCACCGTCCTCAGGCGCTCAAGCACGCCTGCAATGGGATCGGCCTCCGAGAGCGCATTGACGCGCTCAAGCACCATGTCGGGCACGGGCAGGACGTCCGGGGCCGACGCATTGAAGAACGACCCCTCCTGCGTGCGGTCGTTCGCAACGCTGCCGCAGTAGAGCCAGAGCCCCGCATACACGTCGTCCTCTCTCACCGTCCCGAGCGAGGTCAGGTACTTGAAGGCCTGTTGCATCGCATGGTGCCGCAGCACCGTTCCCACGGTCGAGTACTTGCTGTCCATGACCGCCCAGGCCGTCCTGCCTCCGCTCTCGAGCGAAATCAGGAAGTCGGGCGAATACCAGGCCCTGTCCGTCTCCCTCAGCGTGTCGGCAGCCTCCGCATTGAGGGGCCTCACGGACCAGCGTGTCGTCCTCGCAAGTCCGATGCCGTTCTCGGGCTCAACATTTCCCGCCGCCAGCACGGGCTGGTACCAGAGCCTCACGATCTCCTCGTTCCCTCCGTCGTCTTCCTTCCTCCTGAAGATGAAGGTGTTGAGAAGGGCCGCGGCCGCATTGTCCGCATAAAGCGGACCCGCTCCCGCATACTCGTGCCTCTTCGCCTCCACGCTCGTCCAGCCCCTGCGCTCAAGGCCGCCGAGAAGTGAAACGAGCGAAAAGTACTCGTAGAGCCTCGGACTCGTCACGCTCGCAAGCCTGCTCACGAGCTTCTCAGCCTCGACGGGCCTGAGCTCGAACCACTCGCGCATCAGCTCGTAGACGAGCCTGTACTGGGACGTCTCGATGAAATGCCTCGCGGGCGCGGGCAGCCTGTTCACGGGCTCGGGCGTCACGCCGAGCGCGTCCCGGTAGAGCTCCGCAATGCGCGAGAACACGATGCCGTAGCCCCTCAGGACGTCAGCCTCCGAACTCACGATGCGCACGGCGGCCATGCGGCCGATGGTCCCCGCGTCAAGAGGTCCCGCGCCGACGCGCACCGCGTCCTCGAACGCCTGCGCCAGACGCCTCGTCTCCGACGCAAGATGCAGCGGAAAGCCTGCCACCACGCGGTTTTCATAAAGGTCCCTGCTCAGCTCGGACGTGCGCACGAGCGCATGAGCGGGCATCCAGTTCGCGCCCCGCATGCGGATGCCGTGTCCCGGCGCCACTCTCTGCCACTCGTGCGGATGCGAGGCCATCCAGCGCGCGGCCTCGGGCGTCATGTCGCGCATGCGCTCGATGCTCATGCGTCTGGCAGTGGAGGCGAGCCTGCACTTGGGATCCTCGCGGAAATACGGATACTGCCTCTCGTAGAGAGACGACAGACGCTCGAGCACGCCCAGAAGATCGCCAAGCGAATCGTCGCCCGTCCTGACGGCATCGCCCCCGAAGAGCCTCTCCACGTGCTCCGCCACGCTCTCGCTCATCCTGAGCAGATTGTCCGAGGCAAGCCCCGGCTTGAGAATGATGCGAAGCGGCTCGGCATAGAAGAAGCTGCACGCCTGAGGTCCCATGCTCACGAGCACCTCGAGCTTCGCCACGCCGATCATGTTGTCGAAGGGAAGCGGATCCTGCAGCTCGAGGTGTACGCAGTCCTCCTCGCGATACTGGTCGCCCGCGAGCACCTCGCCGCCCATCCTGACGGTGACGGCGGCCCTCGGCGGAAGGCCCGAAACCTCAAGCGACACGGGCACACCCGCCTCCACGGCGGGCTGCCCCGACCAGTCTCCGATCAGGGGCTCAGCCTCATGAAGCGGCAACGGCACGGGGGCCGCGCCCTCGGGGCGGACCGTGAGCACAAGCGTTCCCGCCTGCACGCCCGCACCTGCATCTTCAGCAGTCATGGCCACCTCCGTCAGAAGAAGCGGTAGCAGTCCATGGCCTCGTCGCCCTGACGCAGAATGCGGTCGACGACCTCGACGGACCTCGACAGTCCGAGCGACTCAAGACCGCTCCTGAACTCCACGAGCTTCTCGCGGTAGGCGGCGCCCGTGCCCGTGATGCGCGGCAGGCACTTCTGCATCACCGCAAAGTCGGCCGCATCAAGCCAGGCGGGCTTGTCCCCGTCCGCAAAGATCGAGGACGCCGCGCCCACGTATCCGTTCATCTGGCGGATCGAGCGGGGCGAGAGCCTGATGCCGAAGCCTTCGAGCATGGGCATCAGCCTGTCGTGCAGGCCCGAGAGCTCGCGCGCGTTCTTCGAAATGGCCTTCGCCCCGAAGTAGGCCTGAAGCTCCTTCCAGGACACGGGTCCCACGACCTTCGCGGGGCTCGTGTTTTCAATGCAATCGACGACGGGCAGCGTCACGACGGCTGCACGGTCGATGAGGCGCGACGAGAGCGTCTCGGTCGTACTGTCGTTGTTGATGGTCGCCATGAAGCGCAGCGTCTCGGGCACCTTCGTCGGCGCCTTGTCCCAGAGCGTCACGATACCGGACGACGTCTGCTCGTCGCACAGACGCATCCAGTCGGACCAGTAGTACTCCATCGGCGAGAGGTTCGCCTCGTCAAGCAGCATCATCGCGGGATAGACCGACCCCGATGCGCTCCTCTCCTCCGCATCAAGCGTGCGGAGCAGGTCCCATCTGGCGGGATCCGAAGACTCGAACCTGTTCGTGATCGGATTCCAGTAGCCCACGAAGTCGCGCTTCGACGTCCAGCCGTACTCGACCGGCACGTGCACGAAGCGTCCGGCGGAAAGACCCGCACGCTCGTCGGACGACAGCAGGTTGTCGAAGGCGTCCAGACCCAGCGTCCTCGCCAGAATGTGGCAGATCGAGGTCTTGCCCGAGCCGGGCTCGCCCGAGAGCACCGTGAGGAAGTTCTGCGCCCAACAGATGTAGAGGTTGAGCACCGTGTTCTCATCGTAGCGTCGAACCTCCTGCACGGACCTGACGAGCGCATCGGCCAGCTCGCGTCCCCTGAGCTTCGCGGGCCTGACGCCGCAGACGGCCTGCGCGAGCCTTTCGCGACGGCTCCTGTCATCGTCCTCAGTCCAGGCGTCGAGCGCCCTCACGAGGGACTCGGGCATCAGCTCGCCGTCGGCTCCGTGCGTGCGCTCACAGATTCTTTTCGACTCCTCGAGAAGCTTCGTGTGCAGGTTTTCGAGCCTGCGGTAATTCTCGCGACGCTTCTCAAGCATCCCGTCCAGCTTGAGAAGCTGCTCGATCACGTCCTTCTTTGCATCCAGAAGACAGGACGCGAGGGCCTTCCTCCGGAGCTCCGCGTCGAGCTCCTTCTTGCTTATCTCGAGACTGGCGTACTTGCGAGTGAGCTCGTCCCTCTTGCCTTCCTGCACTCGGATGTTTTCGCTGAGCGTCTTTTCCTCGGCCTTCAGGCGCTCGACCCTCACGCCCACGAGAGTCTTTGCGGAGATCTTGTCGATCAGCTTGTCACCGACCGCCACGCGCGAGATCACGGCGTCAATCATGGCGTCGTTGCCGGCCCTGATCTCGTCGAGCACGAAGTTCGCGACATGCTCCTTCACCTCCTCCTTGTACTGCAGGCGGCGCATCACGTTTCTGGCGCGGGCAAGGCGACCGGCCGTCACGTCCGGCTCCACGTCCTCGAAGGCCTCGGGAGACTGGAGCCGGTCCCTGATGTAGGCGGCACGCACGGCAGACTTCTCAAGAAGGCGCCTGAGCAAGTCCGCGTCACTCCAGACGTCGACCGAAACCGCCTCCATGAAGGCTGTCTTCGCGCAGCGCACGCCCACGTGCACGGACTGGCCGGCGCCCTCCCACCTGACGTACTCGCGAACCTCCTCGACCTTGTCGGCCTTGATCCTGAAGGCGGACACGAGCCCCTTGTTGACGGTGCCGGAGAACGTCACGTAGTTCTTACCGCGGTTGTCTCTCTTCAGGCGCAGAGGACCGTAGAAACAGTCCTTGTGCTCGAGCAGCACGAACTCGTTGGCAACCTTCATCTCGTCTTCCAGATCCTCAGAATCCGTCACGCTGACGGGAATCATCGTCGAGGTGAAGTCGATGCGGTCCAGGTCCTCGGCGGGCTTCACGACAAGATGAATGCCGAAGTCGGACGCGCTGAAGAAGCGCTTGCTGCTCGTGATCCTCGAGAAGTCGACGAACTTGCAGAAGTCGGAACGCACGCGGCCATTTTCGTCGAAGTTCTGCATCAGATCCGACGGGTACAGGTCAATGACGTAAAAGGCGCCTTCCTTGATCTGGTTGCGGCCCGCCGACTTCAGGTTGAAGGCACCGTAGGAGGGGAAAAGCTGCTTGGCCTCCGACTCGAGCGCGCCGAAGCGGTCCTTGTACCACTCGGCGAGAACATAGAAGTTGAAGAAGTTTCCGCCACTCGTGCGGATGTAGCCCAGATAACGGGTCACGCCTCGCGGCAAGGGCGGCACGGTGACGGAGAAGTCTCGCGGAAAGACGGTGCTCGCCTTCGCCCCTTCAGCGGGCACAGGCACGACGGGTGCAGGTACGACGGGGGCAGGCTCGGCGGCAGACTCGGCAACCTTCGCGGCCTCGACGCCGGGGACTTCGTCCCCCGTCTGCGCAGGAGCCTTCCGAGCCCCCTCAGTCTCGGACGCACCGGCAGGGACGGCCTCAGCCGGGGCCTGCTCCTGCGAGGGCTTTTCGGACTTCTCGCCTGCGGACGCCTCTTCGCCTTCAGGATCGCCGTCCTTCCCCTCGTACAGGCTCGGATCAAAGCTGATGGAGAGAGTGGTCTGCGAGTTCGCGCCAAACTCCCTGCAGTAGCGTTCAAGGAAGGCCTTTGCGTACCACGACAGTCCGAATCCGCAGATGTAGATGATGAGCATGGCAAATGCCCTGCGGTCATAAGGAGTGCCGTCGATCTCCTCATGAAAGGCCCTCATCGCCTCCTTCGACTTCTCGTGTGTCGCAGCAGCCTCCACGCGTCTGAAAAAGGCCTCGGGCGTCTTGTCCTCAGACAGCCCCGGATAGTCAAGCGCATGCATCTTCTCCGTGTTGGCGGCTGTCATCAGCGGCAGGGAGCCCAACCCTGCACGATGGGCCGGCCCCGCCACAAGCATCTCGACAAGACTCTTGTCCTTCTCAAACCAAGAGCCTTTCAGCGTGCGTTTTCCCAGAACATGCTTGAGCCTCTTGGTGAGGTAGTCCCTCTCCTCAGCCTTCAAATGTCTGAAAGCCCAACTCAGCATCTCAGCTTCTGCCAGCCATCCTTCCTTGCCCGGTCCAAACATGCCCATATTCTTACCTCTATATCAAAAAAATTGCGAAGCTCGCGCAATCCTGAAAGTATTTTATAGAGTGGTACGAGATGGTGCATGCTTCGCACGGGAGACGGGCGCGGCGAATCGGGATTCTGGCATGGAAAAAAACGGCCGCCCGCTTCACCCGGCCTGCAATCTGTGTCAAAATAACGCCTTTCACGCTTTTCAAGGCTTCCGCCTTGAGGGGCGCCAGGCAAGATAGAGGCGCAGGGACTGCATCAGTAGACGGCCGAGGAGGTATCCGAGGACGCCGCTCGAAAGGGCAGCCTGCCGAAATGACGCCGCGGACACGCGGCGGCCATTGGTGACGCGGAGAACATCCGCCTCACTCCCGCCGATCCGCGGCGGAGGAGCTGTCGCTGACCGTTCGGTCGCTTTTCGACAGTGCGGCCGGCAGGCCCGCACCCGGAAAAGTTCGCCCGGACATCTGCTGCAAGCCCGCAAGGCCCCGCCGGCCGCTGCAGGTTCGCTCCGTGTCCTCCCTCCTGCGAACGCATTTCTTTCCGGAGATTCCTACCCACATGTCCGACACTACCACCGGCTCCAACACCGGACTGCGCCGAGACCTCAAGGCGCGTCACATCACGATGATCGCCGTCGGCGGCTCCATCGGCACGGGACTTTTCGTGGCGTCCGGCGCGACGATCGCCCAGGCCGGTCCCGGCAGCGCCCTGCTCGCCTACTCGATCATCGGCCTCATGGTCTACTTCCTGATGACGAGCCTCGGCGAACTCGCCGCCTACGAACCCGTGGCCGGCTCGTTCTCCACCTACGGCCGCCGCTACGTCGACGAAGGCTTCGGCTTCGCCCTCGGCTGGAACTACTGCTACAACTGGGCCATTACGGTCGCAGTCGACCTTGTGGCCGCTCAGCTCGTCATGGGCTGGTGGTTCCCCGACGTGCCCGGAACACTCTGGAGCGCACTCTTCCTCGCGTTCATATTCACGCTCAACTACATATCCGTAAAAGGCTTCGGCGAGACGGAATACTGGTTCGCGCTCCTCAAGGTCATAACCGTGATCCTCTTCATCTGCACGGGCTTCGCGATGATCTTCGGAATCCTCTCGGGCGACACGCCTGCGGGCTTCGAGAACTGGGCGATCGGCGACGCGCCCTTCGTGGGCGGCCTTCCCGCCCTGATCGGCGTCGCCATGGTGGTGGGCTTCTCCTTCCAGGGAACCGAGCTCATCGGCATCGCCGCTGGCGAAACCGAGCATCCCGAGAAGAACATTCCCAAGGCCGTCCGACAGGTCTTCTGGCGAATCCTGCTCTTCTACATCCTCTCGATCTTCGTCATCAGCCTGATCATTCCGTACACCGACCCGCGCCTTCTCAGGAACGACGTGGCCGACATCGCCGTAAGCCCCTTCACGCTCGTCTTCGAGCACGCGGGCCTGCTCTCGGCCGCCGCGCTCATGAACGCCGTGATCCTCACCTCGGTGCTCTCCGCTGGCAACTCCGGCCTCTACGCCTCCACGCGCATGCTCTTCGTGCTCGCGCACCAGGGTTCGGCCCCGAAGATCTTCGGCAAGCTCTCCGCCTCCGGCGTCCCGCGCAACGCGCTCTTCGCCACGACGGCGGTCGCGGGCCTGTGCTTCCTGACGTCCCTCTTTGACAACCAGTCCGTCTACCTCTGGCTGCTCAACACCTCGGGCATGAGCGGCTTCATCGCCTGGCTCGGCATCGCCATCAGCCACTACCGCTTCCGCCGCGGCTACGTGATGAACGGCTACGACGTCAACAAGCTGCCCTACAAGTCGTCCTTCTTCCCGTTCGGACCGATGTTCGCCTTCGCGCTCTGCATGATCATCATGCTCGGCCAGAACTACCAGGCCTTCCTCGCGGGCACGATCGACTGGGCGGGCGTGGTCGCCACCTACATCGGCATCCCGCTCTTCCTCGCCATCTGGCTCGGCTACAAGCTCATCACGGGCTGCCGCTTCGTGCGCTACAGCGACATGAAGTTCCCGGAAAAGTACCGCTAGAAAACTTCACTGACAACGGGCGGCCCGCTTCCATCAAAGCGGCCGCCCGCAGGCTTCACTCCTCCTGGCTCTTCCCATCTGCGGCCTGCGCAGAAATCGTTCCAACCAATTGCAGCCTCGTCATGGACGTCAGTCGACTACCTGCCTCTCTTCCCGCCTTCTGCATCAGGACGTATCCGGGTGCCCCTCTCTTCGATCTCACGATCTGCATGCCCGACTCTCCGTCGCTTCGTCGACGGGGTCATCGAGCTGCATTATCCAGATGCGCACTATCCGCGGATTCATCGGCAAACCCGGCAGGTCTTCAAGGTGGTGGGGGCGATCTTTCCCAAGCAGGGAAAGCGCGGGCGGTGGTCGAGCAACCAGCAACCTTGAATGCGCAGGCGGGAGGATCGGGCGCGCAATGCTAGAACTTCCGCCTCCTCAAAGGAAGTTCCATGTCAAAAAAGCCTAGCCCCAAAAAGAAGTACGGTCCGCGCGCAGTAGCTGTTCCGCATTATCTCAACAGCCTCACCTCCGATGTAGATCGGAGCCATGACGCCCGCGACGAGAATCGCGTCTTTCTTCTCCAAGTTGCCAACCGAACTGTCGAGAAGAAAGATCTCGCCATGTACGGTCGGATCATGCAGATAACTTGGGTTCTTGCCGCGAAGATGGAACGCGCGAAGGAACTTCGCCAATGTCTCTACAACGGCCTCGTAGCCATCGGATGTTACATTGCGGAGAAGCCAAAGATTCCGTTCGACGACAAGATGTTCGAGGAGCTCTCACTGGCAACGGAAGTCGCGCGAGATATTCTGGAGAACTCGGGCGAGATTGAGCGCGCGCAGGCTGGTGCGGCTGTCTTGTCGGGGCGTGTGAAGTTCGAGTCGGAGGCGGACAAAATCACGGGGTGGGAGATGGTGTTGCGTTGAGAAACAGGAAAAGGAAAGGCAGGCATGAAGAGGTGCTCTTGTATTGCAATGCAATACGCTTTAGATTTTGACATCCTCCCGCGTATTGATACGCCGGGAGGATGTCAAAAGCATCTCGGCTTTCGCTGATGCAAAGTAGGAGATCCGCCAATGCTCTTTTTCGAAATCGAACAGCTTCATTAAGAAAACGGTCGCCCCTCCAAACGGAAGGGCGGCCTAACTATTTCATGGCGTGCAGGACTCACTTGACGCCGTTGATGCGCTGGATGAACCCGACGAAGCAGCCAAAGCCGATCGGGAGCGACGTCTCATCCTGAATGCAGAAGTCCCCTCGATGATGACCGGGATGGTTGCATCCGTAGTAGAAGAACACCGCCTTGCCGCCATGTTCCTGAACGCGACGGATCAGCATCGTGCAGTCTTCACTGCCGATTTTGGCATTCATGTCGACGACGCTGTCGACGCCAGGAACTTGAGCTGCGACTTCCTTGACAATGGAAACAGCTTCTTCGTCGCCTCGGTAGGTCACGGCCTCGCCCATGCGGGTGAGTTCGTAGTCGACGCCGTAAGCTGCGGCAAGCCCCTTGACCGTCATCTCAACGTTGGCTGCCATGTAGTCGTTGATTTCCGTCGATTCGCCGCGCACTTCGAGCTGCATGAAGGCGTTTTCGGCAATGATGTTTCGACCTGTGCCGGATTCGAACCGACCGATCTGCACGCGGGTGATGCCTTGGCTGTGCCCGGGCAATGATCCGAGCGACATGCAGGTCGCGGCGCCGCACATCAGCGCGCTGCGGCCCTTTTCGGGAGAACCGGCCGCAGCGGCAAGACCGTGGTAGCGGAGGTCGAACTTCGTCGTGGCAAGATAGCCGAAATGAGAGACGCCGACTTGACCGAGACGCGCGGAGCAGCCGATGTGGGCGCCAGCAAACCAGTTGACGTCGTCGACGATGCCTTTGGCTGCCATTGCCGCAGCGCCGCGCACGCCTTCTTCGGCAGGCTGGAAGAGAATCTTGACAGTGCCGCAGAGCTTCTCACGGTTTTCCGAGAGCCAGCGGGCGGCGGCAAGGCCCACGGCCGTATGACCGTCATGACCGCAGGCATGCGAGAAGCCGGGATAGACCGAACGATAGTTGCCGGCATTGGCCTCATGAGCCGGATCGTTGCTTTCTTCGATGGGGAGGCAGTCGATGTCAACACGGATGCCGGTCACGGGGCCCGGACGGCCCGTATTGAGAACGGCCATGGCGCCCGTGTAGCCGCCCAAGTGTCCGAGGAAGTCGGCGGGTACGCCGTGCTCAAGCGCCCGCTTTTTAGCCTTCTCAACCAGATCAGCATTACGGCCCATGACGGCGGAGGGTTCGATGACGTCGATGCCGGCCTTCCACTCGAGACCGAGCGCCTTGAGGCGTTGCACGATGAACCACGTCGTTTCGAATTCGCACCAACCTTCTTCAGGGTGGGCGTGAAGATGGCGACGGTCAGCAATGAGTTGTTCTTGAAGAGTCAATTTTGTCATGACGATTCCCTGAAGTATCAAAGGTCGAAGATGAAGCCGAGAAGGATGACGTTAATGATCATCGGGATGGCCATGCGCTTCGAAACCTCAAGCGGAGAGGCCTTGATCATGCCGGCGATGACGAGTGTGGCACCGGCGATCGGCGAACACATGCGGCCCAAGGCGCCTGACAAGGCGGCCACAATGCCGAGGTTGGGAATCTGCATGCCGAATTCGGCGGCATAGGGCGTCACGGCCTGATTAAAGGCGTGGCCTGCGGCGTCACCCGAACCGGTGAGAACGCCCATCAGGAAGGGACCGAAGTTGGCGGCGTAGCCAGCGATCTCGCGAGAGTTCTTGAGCGTTTCGATGAGGGCGTCAATCACGCCTGCCGCACGAAGACCACCTGCAAAGCAGCCGGCCGCGATGATGATGCCCATGATGTTGGCATAGCCCTTGCCCATGCCGTTGAAAAATTCTTTTGTGACCTGTTGAGGATCAGCTCGGGAAACAAGGAACGTGAAGATCACGCCGTAGATCATGGCTTCGGCAATCGACATCTTGAAAATCGGCAGAACCGTGGCGCCCAAAAACAGGATGATGATCGGAAGCACGGGGGCCAACGCCATCAAGATGTTCGGACGTTCGGGCAGCTCGCCGCGGGCGTCGGAAGCCACCTCAAGCGATTCGCCTTCTTCACCGGCTTTTGCCTTCTTGTAGTCGCGGAAGACGAAAACCATGGCCGTCACAAGCAGAATGTTGAGCGCGCAGAGCGTCAGGATTTTCGGGGCGAACTCAACGATGAGGTCCATGACTTCCATGTTGGAGATCTTGGCAACCCAGACGTTGTGGCTCGAACCCGGGCTGAGGGAGGACGGAATGATCGAGCCGATAATGGCCGCACCGGCAATGGCGGGCTTGAAGCCTGCGCGAACCATGAGCGGAATCATCGTGGGACCCAGAGCAGCCGCACAGCCGGCGGCGGACGGAATGGCGATGGCGACGCAGGAGGCAATGAGCATGCAGAAGGGGAGGAGGAAGATGCCCAGACGCCCGAGCGGCTTCACCATCAGGCCGACGAAGTGCACGTCGCAACGCGTGATGGCGATGACGGCGGCAAAGCCCATCGATGAGCAAATGGCCGTGATGAGCGACTTGTTCGTCATGTTGGCGACGAAGGCACCGAGGGCGGTTTGTGGCGAAAGAGCGAAGAGCGCCATCACCAAGCCGGCGACGAAGAGCACAAGGCGCGTTTCGATGCGCTTGAGAAGCGCGGCGATTGTGAGCAGGACGATAAAGCCTGCCATCCAGATAGTCCAGGTCATGCTTTAATCCCCATGGTTCTGAAGTGAGAGAGGGTGCCGTACTTGCAGACGAGAAGTTCGTACTCGTCAGGGTCATAGAAGCGGCACTTGCCGGCGGTGAAGCTTTGCGCAACCTCAATCGAGAAGCGGACGGCTTCGTCGACGTCCGCAACATGTGTGGCGCCCGTCGCGCAACCGGCAACTTGAGATTGCGTCGTGATGGCAACGCCGATGCAGGGACTCGTCGTCGCGACGCTCGGCTGCAGAATCGAATTGATGTGGTAAATATTATTCCCGTACGGGGTAATATCCTGTTGTGCAAGCGGCAGAACCTTCGGCAGGCATCCCGTGGTAGATTCGAGAATGGAGAGCAGATCTTCGCTCGTCCTCAACAGGTAGCCATCCTTGACGGTCGGCGTAATGGCGATGCCGCGTGCGTTGAGAATGCGATTGCCTTTGGTTGTATCGATGCTCAGCAGCGCATCCATGGCCGGATCGACTTCTTCGGCATTGCATTGCGCGCTCGTGACGGGCGAGTCCATGAAGGGCACGGGTTCGTGCGGACGAGTGGGGGCGTTGGGACATACATGAGTTCGAATCATGACGTCGCCCTCCAGAATGTCGCCGCGTACGTGCATCTGGCCGAGCTTGGCGGCAATGGTCAGGGCGGCAAGCGCGCCGTCCCCGTCGGACGTGAAGCCGATGAGAGCCGGACGAGCGCCGAGCCCGCCGAGACGGCCGACAATGCCGAGGGTCGGAGCATTGCCTCCGGCAGTCTTGCCGTTTCGACCGGGAATGAGGACGTTGACAAAGTCCGTGGTTTTTCCGTTCGTGCCGATGGTTTTCGTTGCGACGTCCCGAACGCCCCAGTCTTTGAGTCGGGTAACGACGGATTCGCCCGTGACACGCGGGTCGTCAAGCAAGTCCAACAGATCCAACAAGATTTTCATTGTGTTCGCCCTCCTTGGGTATGGCTGTAGGAACAATTCTGTTCCTTCGGACTGGGTTGGAGTAGCACCATGCCGAGGAGTATTATTAAGTATTCTCAAGAGGAATAATCCGGCATGAAACTACCGTTTTTCAACGAGTCTCTCAATGCTTTTCTGGCGGTTGCGGCCGAGAGAAGCTTTTCTGCGGCCGCAAAGAAGCTGGGCGTGACCCAGTCTGCGGTCACGAAAGCCGTGGCGCGGCTGGAAAAGGAGCTTGAGGTGGAGCTCTTTGATCGCGGCTGTCGACCGGTCATGTTGACGGAAGAGGCCATGTTGCTCCTCAAGGATGTGCTTGCCTGTCAACATACGCTCGAAAATACAGCCGAATTCATGCAGTCTCGGTCGAACTTGAAGCCTGTTTACCGAATCGGAGTCATCGAAGGATTGTCGAAAAGCCTGATGCCGCAACTGATCAAGGCGCTACAGTCCGAGGCGTCGGAAATCGTGACACAGATCGGCACATCGCTTGTGCTCGTTGAAAAGTTGGTGAGGAATGAGCTCGACTTCGCCTTCACGAGTGCCGCCTACGACGAAGTGCGCGGCTTGTACCGGACAAAGCTCTTCGAAGAAGAATCGATTGTTTTGATGCCCAAGGCCATGGCCGCCAAGCGAGATTCGTGGACGTGGTCCCAGTTGCAGCTTTGCGGCATTCCTTTTCTTCATTTTGCGCGCGAAGGCGGCGTGGGCAGAATCAACGATGCCTATCTCAGTCTTCAGAACATCAAGACGCCCAATCGCATCGAGGTCGACTCGACGGGCATCATGACGTCCCTCATTGCGCAGGGCATGGGGTGGACGGTCGGCAGTCCGCTCACATTGGTGCAGAACTTCGATTTGATTGACGAGATCGCTGCGATTCCGACCCCGCCTCCGGGGCTTCAGAGATCGCTTTTTCTAGTCTGTCGCGATGACAGGAGTGAAGAGAGTCGCCGGAAGTTCATTCGGCTTGCCCAAGAGATGATGAACGCCCATGTGGTGCCGCTCTTTGACGAGGTGAAGCGCCGAGTGGGATGTTGAGGGCGGGCTTTTCGGGGAAAGCAGGGTTTGCACAAAAACAGCCGCAGGCAGCCCCCGAATTCGCGGGGTGGGATGCGGCCGATGTTGCGCAACCGATGTAGCCGGAATCAAGGAAGACCATCTTCTCAAGGCCCTTCAGAAGATCGCCCAGATGAGTAATGTCATGTTCATTAGCCGGTGCGGCGACCGTGCCGTAGATGATCCCGGATTCGGAGCAGGCAGCAATGTGCTCCTTCATTCCGAAATGCCAGGTGTTGGCCTTCTTGCCCGAAGCCATCTCAGGATCTCGGGCGTGAGCCTTGTTCTTTGTTGACGACGGTGCTTCGATAAAGGTGCCGTCTGCTGCCACCATTTCAAAAGAGCAGGCCCCGGCTTCTGCGACCAGACTTACCGTGCGCTCTAGTAATTTTTGCGCCAACCCTGTTGCTCAATGAAATGCCGGAAGCGCAGTATCGTCGAATCTGAGATGAACTGATGCGTGCTAGACACGCGACAGAAGCTACGGGCCACCATGTCGCTCGCCAAATATGACTCCATCTCAAGATCAGACAGATTGAGAGAGACCTGAAGCAGGTGAACGCGAACCATTGCTTCAAGGCGCGTATACGGCCTTCCATGATTGGCTTTGATGTGATAGAGGGGCAGGCAAAGTTGGATCAATTCGTTGATTACGTCATCTGTCAAGCGATCCATGGCATTCACGCGACGATCAGCATGAATCCGACGAATCTGAAGGAATTTTTCAGCCTCAATGTCAGCAAAGCTCAATTGGGCATTGAACAGCTCTTCTCATAGGACATCTAGATTGCAAACGCTATCATAGTAGCATCTTACTATTGTGTTGGCAAAAAAAACAGCACATTCTGGCGTCGTTAAGAAAAGCCGAACGGAACAATTTTGTTCCATCCGGCTTGGCAACGGGGGTTTTTGAAGAGCTTCCTTAACACGCTTGTGCGAATCGGAAAAAAACGAGAATGCCTTCTGGGAGTGGATTATTCCAATAACGGATATTATCCCAAGGCTTGTCAATTGTATAGGACGGGTATTTTTATCTGAAGAGTGGAAATTCACTTTTCAATAATTCATCTTGGAATGAATTTTGCCCTTTATCAAAGGTTTCACGATGAATTGTAATTGCAGATTCACCATTATTTCAAAAAGCGTCGAGAACCTTTTTGAGAAAATCTTTTTCTTCCGGCGTAGCCCAGAATTGGAAACGATTCAGACCTTCGACTTGGCGCCGTTTGGTAAAGGCTTCTTGTCTGGCACGGTTCTTTTCGGACATGGCGGCTGGGTAAAAGCGTTAGAGATAACGCCATTGTAGCCGATGACGGCCTCCAAGGGTCAGAAATAACTGTCTACAAATCTGCTTGAATTGCCTGTCTCTCTAGCGTCTAGGCGTTATCTCTACATGACCGATCTACGCTGCGGCGCACACTGCGCATGCAACATTTTCATCCATTGGGTTTCGGTGTAGCATATCGTAGAAAAGATGATCGCCTGAACCGTACTCAATACTATACAGTTGTTGCCGAGCTAACGCTCGGCCCGCTATCCATCCCCACCCAACGCGACGCATTGGATGGGGAATTCCGCGGAAGTTGTTAAATCGATATACAATCATCTTACTAATCGTCACGTTCGATTAGCTATCCGAAAAGGAGCAGTTCAGAGGTCCCCGACCAAGCGGGACTTTTCCACCGGCCGAAAAAGGTATCCTCTGACAATCCCGTACCGACATGCCGACACTTCCATCACGATGCCATCCCTTTTGCCCCCCCTCGCCATCACAAGCATGTGTCTCATCCCGGCAGCACACGCCGCCCTGCCGCTAGACGACCCTGCGCTCGCCGAGGATCTCAAGACCTACATCGCCTCCCTCGACCCAACGAAGCCCGAGGACTGCATCGGCTTCGTCAACAGGCATCTGTCGGACATCCTTTACACCCGCTTCACGCACAAGTCCGTGCTCGAGGACGAGCTCGCCCGCATGAAGAGCACTCACGCAACGGCCTGCCTCAGGAACAAGACGCTCAAGGGCATCTCGAAGGAGGAGATCCGCAGGCTCGAGGTGGCCGAGCGCGCCTCCCCGTGGTGGGAGCGCTCGGGATGGGCGACGAAGGACAAGCAGTCTCTTCTGAGGCTTTCCCCCGACGGCATCAAGGATGCTGTCCCCGATGTCGATCCGGCGCTCGCCGCGAATCCGCAGCCGATCGAATCCGCCTCCGAGCCCGAAACACCCCCGGCGTCCGCCGGGCCCACTCCGTCAGAAGCGCCGGTCGCGCCTCCGGCCGCATCCTGTGATCCGCTTCAGGATGCAGGCTGGTGCGATCTTTCCGCACCTCGCTCCTGAGCGTCTCCGTGTTGCAGTTGCCCAGCCCGTTCAGGCGAGTACCACGCAAAACCTTCAGCCGTGCGGGAGAAGTCCTTCTGCTTGATTGGAATAGCTGTCTTTTTAGTAGCCGGCTAAGTATTAACGAAAAGAAAGGTTCATCTCGGAAGTCCGTGGAACGCGGCCTTGACTTTTAAGAAAAAGTACAGA
>OJSK01000542.1_pt1 | contig 39662 bp, 46 predicted proteins | sample 1599461 | NCBI WGS metagenome assembly OJSK01 (sample SAMN04168658, study PRJEB22393) | human gut metagenome | biome: human gut microbiome; feature: stool | host: Homo sapiens | collected 2014-03-24 | reverse complement strand
GTCACTCCTTACCGAAAAGCCAAACTTGATGAAGAGATCGAGGAGGAGCGCCGGATGTTTTATGTGGCTATGACCCGGGCAAAGAGAAAACTGGTGATCAGTTATGTAAAAACGAAAAACGGAAAGGAACTAAGTCCTTCCCGCTTTGTTGAAGAGCTTCTGTTAAAAGAAGGAGAAAGCAGACATTAAAGATCCTCTTCCTCGCCAAATTCCTGCTCGTCCAGCCATTCGTCAAATGCATCTGCCGCGATTTCATATTCTTCATCGTCAAGAATATTTTCCAGATCCGGATTTTCCGGGTCTGTGTCAATATAACGGTAAAGATATACATCGCCTTCTTCGCTTTCGCCGTTTTCATCCAGAGGAAGAAGGGCGATATATTGGCGTCCGCCGGCTTCATAGACAGTCAGAACAGCGCATTCAATCTCTTCATCGTTATCCAGAGTCAGTGTTACAGTAATTTCATCCATATTTTCAGCAGTCATACCAAAATCTCTCCTTTATTCTTTCTGTTTTTACTCTATCAGAGCGGCGGCACAAAAGCAAGTAAAATCTATGTTGCGAAAAGAGAAAGGAAAAGGAGAGGAAAATGGCTGGGGCTGGTAAAAATAAAAAAAATGTAGTAAAATACAAAATATATGTGACTGGAATCATTCGCAAGGAGGAACAGATATATGAAAAACCGCAAGATAAAAGTGCTTCTGGCACTTGTTGTCATGGGAATTATGATGTTGTCCGGATGTAAGAAGCAAGTGGGCACACCGGAAGATAATCCGGTTCAGGAAGAAGATACAGAAGAAACAGATGAGGAAGAGGCGGAAGAAGAAGGGTACAAATTTGGTTTCAGCGGAATCAATATGGAGAATCCTTATTTTATTACGCTGGAAAACGCAATTCGCGAATCGGTTACAAGCTCAGGGAATACACTGATTACCGAAGACCCGGAAGGAGATGCCCAAAAACAGGCTTCACAGATCACAGAGATGATCGAGGCAGGGATTGATGCCATTTTTTTAAGCCCGGTAAATTGGGAGGAAATTACTCCCTCTTTGCAGGAACTTCAGGAAGCGGATGTACGCATTATCAATGTAGATACACAGGTTAAGGAAATGGATTATGTAGATGCCTATGTGGGATCTGACAATGAAGCAGCCGGACGTATGTGCGGTGAGGCGTTGATTGAGAAATGTCCGGACGGAGGCAAAGTACTGATACTGGAATGCCCGACACAAAATTCTATTAATGAGAGAATTACAGGATTTGAGGAGGCGATTTCAAAAGCGGAGGTCGGTTTTGAAATTGTGGCAAGAGAAAATACAGACGGAAAATTTGAAAAGTCAGTGGAAGTGGCACAAAATATCCTCAAAGAACATACGGATGTAACAGCCATTATGTGCGGAAATGATCAGATCGCGGTAGGAGCGCAGACAGCAGTGAACCTTCTTGGAATGGATGATGTAATTATTTACGGTGTGGACGGTTCCCCAGATATCAAAAAAGAGCTGGAAAAATCAGACACACAGATTGCAGGCACAGCGGCACAGTCTCCGATCAATATGGGGAAAAAGGCTGTGGAAGTAGGGCTTGCTATTTTGAACGGCGAAGAATATGAAAAAGAAAATTATGTAGAGATCATTGATATGATCACGAAAGATAATGTGGAAATGTATGGAGCAGATGGCTGGCAGTAGAAGCAGCAGGAAGGACGGAACATGAGAAGAGAAAAAGGGAAACCGCTGCCTTTGGGCGTGAGTGTGGGAAAAGACAGCGTTAATTTTGCAATAGAGGTTCCGGAAGGAAAAGAATGCAGATTGCTCCTTTACAAAAAAGGAGAACGGGAGGCTTCTGTCATTTTTGAAATGCCGGAAGAAGACGGAGTCGGAAGTGTACGTTTTCTGTCGCTTTTTGATTTTGCATATTCGGAGTATGAGTATAATTATCTGATAGATGAGGAGGTCTGTATTGACCCCTATGCCAGAAGTCTTGCGGGAACAGAAGAGTTTGGCCGCAAATGGGAGCTTCAGGAGCATGAGGTTCGTGCCGGAATTTATGAGGATCACTATGACTGGGAGGGGGATTTTCCTCCCTGTATTCCTGCCAATGAAGTGGTAGCCTACAGTCTCCATGTGCGGGGATTTACGAAACACAGCTCTTCAAAAGTTGCCCATAAAGGTACTTTCCGGGGAGTCATTGAAAAAATTCCTTATCTGCTTGAGCTGGGGATCAACCAGATCCATCTTATGCCGGTATATGAGTTTGAACAGCTGGGAAAATATGTAAATTACTGGGGATACGGACCGGGATTTTATTTCGCTCCCAAAAGAGCTTATGCGGCATCAGACGATCCGGCGTCAGAATTAAAAGATATGGTGCGGGAATGCCACAAGGCCAGGATTGAGGTAATACTGGAAATGCCTTTCGAGGGCGGCACTTCCAGAATCCTTATGGAGGAGTGTCTGCGCTGGTATATGATGGAATACCATGTGGACGGATTTATTTTGAACCCGGATGTAACGCCGACAGATGGGAGCTATGCTGACCCGCTTTTAAGCAAAGTGAAACTTTTCCATCATCAGGCAGGTTTTCAGAATGTTATGCGAAGGTTCCTGAAGGGGGACGAGGGCATGATTGAAGAGGTGATATACTGGCTTCGAAGGCCTGCAGGGGCGGAAGGCATGTATAATTATATTGCAGGTCATAATGGATTTACCCTGAACGATCTGGTTTCCTATGATGCAAAACACAATGAAGCAAATGGAGAAAACAACCAGGATGGACCGGATTACAATTACAGTTGGAACTGCGGAGCAGAAGGACCCAGCCGCAAGAGGGCGGTCGTGGCGCTAAGAGCAGGACAGATGAGAAATGCTTTTATGCTTGTTCTCCTTGCACAGGGGATTCCCTGTATTCTTGCAGGAGATGAATTTGGAAATACTCAGAAGGGGAACAACAATGTGTACTGTCAGGACAATCCGGTGGGATGGCTGGACTGGAGCAGACTTGAGAAAAACCGCGCTCTCCATGAATTTGTAAAGGAGATGATCGCGCTTCGCCGCAGTCACCCGGCGCTTCGGCAGAAAGAGGAACTTCGGGGCATGGACCAGATCAGCTGCGGCGTACCTGATGTGTCTTATCATGGAGAATATGCATGGCAGACGCCATCAGAAATATCCAGCCGCCAGCTTGGAGTATATTACTGCGGTATTGCAGCAAAAGATACGGATTGTTTTGTTGCTTACAACATGCATTGGGTAGAGCACAGTTTTGCTCTCCCGGCGCTTGGAAAAGGGAAAAAGTGGTATCTGACAGCGGACAGCAAAACAGGAGTCCTTGAAGATCCGGAAGTGCTGAAAAATCAGAGAGAAGCCGTTCTGGAAGAAAGGACGATCGCGCTGTTTATCGGCAAATAATTATGCAAGACTACTTTTGCGGACAGGAGATTATGTGAGATGAAAGCCTGGGGGCATTTTTGTACAATAACGCATCACAAGATTCTCGTAATGAGAGGCTGCTTTAAAATCGGATTATACAGACAGGGACTGCTGCATGATATGTCCAAATATTCCCCTGTAGAATTTCTGGTTGGCTGTAAATACTATCAGGGCAACCGAAGTCCCAATAATGCAGAGCGGGAAGAAAAGGGCTATTCCCTGGCGTGGCTTCATCATAAAGGGAGAAACAAGCATCATTATGAATATTGGATCGACTATGGCCTGGAAAAAGAGGACGGCATTATCGGGATGAAAATGCCGGTGCGCTATGTGGCGGAAATGTTTGTAGACCGCATTGCTGCCTCGAAGACTTATCAGAAGGAAAATTACCGGGATGAACATCCGCTGGCCTATTATGAAAGAGGAGCTGCCAGACTGGGACGGATGATCCATCCGGATACAGCAGCTCTCCTCCACAGTCTGCTGAAGATGCTGGCAGAGGAAGGAGAGGAGCGGACCTACGCTTATATCCGCAATGTTGTATTAAAGAAAGATTTTCCCTATTAACTAAAAAGAGTTCCGTAAATGGAACTCTTTTGCAAAACATGGACGTTTTTCAATGAATTATTCAGGATATACGAGTCTGTCATCGGATATATTTTCCAGTACTTCCATACGGTATTTCCGGGCAAGATATCTGGCCATCGGAAGATTCATATCCAGATAGTTCCCGCAGTCTTTTGGGGAAGCACCGGGAACCTCACCTTCAAAATCAGCAATAAAATCAAAAAGCGCCTGTATAAGAGGGATGATATCCCTGGATTCATAATCGCCTGCCAGCAGCAGATAAAAACCGGTGCGGCAGCCCATAGGACCGAAATAAAGGACTTTGTCAGCGTATGTTTCGTCATTTCTAAGGAAGGTGGCGCCTAAGTGTTCGATGGTATGTACCTCGGCAGTATTCATGACCGGCTCTTCATTAGGGCTTGTCATACGAAGGTCAAAGGTGGTGACAGTACAGTCGCCGGCTTTGTCTTTTCGGGACACATATACGCCGGGCTGCAGTTTCCAGTGGTCTATGGTAAAACTGGTAATTTTTTTCATTTTTGTCTCATCCTTTCTCAAACATATTCCTTTTTCAGTGTAACACTTTTTCCCTGAAATTTCTATGAAAAGAACCATTCAGTGTGGTATACTGGTACTGGACTTGCAGAAAGGATGGGCGATGAATCATGAAATTATATCTTGTACGCCACGGCGAGACAGATTGGAACAGGGCGAGAAAAATACAGGGGCAGGTAGACATTCCCCTCAACGAGTTCGGAATACATCTTGCAGAGGAGACAGGGAAGGGACTGAAAGATATCCCCTTTGATCTTTGTTTCACGAGTCCTCTTGGCCGGGCAAAGCAGACAGCTGAAATTATTCTGAAGGGCCGGGACGTTCCGGTGATAGAGGAACCGCTGATCATGGAGATGGCTTTTGGCGTGTATGAGGGCAAATGCTGTTCCAGTGAAGGATGGGAGCTTCCGGAAAGTTTCCACCGCTTTTTTGACGGACCGGAGGAGTATGAAGCTCCGGAAGGCGGGGAGGATTTTAAACAGGTAAAGGAAAGAGTGGGAAAGTTCCTGGAAAGGATCGGGTCAGACGACACATTAAAAGACAGCACGATCCTCATTACAACCCATGGAGCTGCATTGGCAGGTATGCTTAATTATATAAAAAAAGAGCCTCTTTCGAAATACTGGGGGCAGGGAGTACATAAGAACTGTGCAGTGACGGAAGTAGAGGAAAGGAACGGCAGTTTCCATATTTTGGCGGAAAATACCGTATATTATAAAGACAAGGTTGAACCTTGGAAAAAGTAGCAGACGGAGGGTAAAAAGATGATTAACGATAAAAAAGTGTTGTTCAGCGGTATGCAGGCAACAGGGAATCTTACTTTGGGAAATTATCTGGGAGCACTGAAGAACTGGGTGACATTAAGTGATGAATATGAGTGTTTTTACAGTGTTGTGGATATGCATTCTATTACAGTAAGGCAGGATCCGGCGGTGCTTCGGAAAAGAGCAAGGGCATTGTTGATCCTGTATATTGCAGCAGGTCTGGATCCCAAGAAAAACTGCATTTACTATCAATCTCATGTTTCCGGGCATGCAGAGCTTGCATGGATCCTCAATTGTTTCACTTATATGGGCGAACTGAACCGGATGACCCAGTTCAAGGATAAAGCGGCGAAGCATGCAGATAACATCAATGCAGGACTTTTCACGTATCCTGTGCTGATGGCGGCAGATATTCTCCTGTATCAGGCGGATGTGGTTCCGGTCGGAGTGGATCAGATGCAACATCTGGAGCTGACAAGAGACATTGCGGAGCGTTTTAATAATATTTACGGGGACGTATTTACGATCCCGGAGGCATATATCGGAAAAGTGGGCGCTAAGATCATGAGCCTTCAGGATCCCTCTAAGAAAATGTCCAAATCAGACGAAAACCCCAATGCCAGCATTTATCTGATGGATGATCCGGATACTATTATGAGAAAGTGCAAGAGAGCTGTGACAGATTCTGAAGCCCAGATCCTTTACCGTGATGAGCAGCCGGGAATCAAGAATCTGATCAATATCTACAGTGCATGTACCGGAAAGACTCCGGAGGAAGTAGTAAAGGAATTTGACGGAAAAGGATATGGCGAATTTAAGCCGGCAGTGGGAGAAGCAGTCGTATCCGTGTTAAAGCCTCTTCAGGAGGAAGCGGCACGTCTGGAAAAAGATAAGGCATATATTGACGGTATTATAAAAGAAAATGCGGAAAAAGCAGGTTATTTTGCAAATAAGACACTTAGAAAAGTGCAGAAGAAAGTAGGATTCCCGGAAAGGATCCGCTAAAATTCCGGAAAGGCAGAGAAAAAGAGATGGCAATACAGACAGCGGGAGAGCAGAAGTATTATGATCTGATTGAAGAAAAAGCAAAAAAGATGCGCACAGCAATGATCATCTGGATCAGCTTTCTTGCGCTTGCCTTGATCTCTGTATTTTCTAATATCCTGCTGGGAGCAGTGTTTGGAGCGCTGGGCGTTTTTCTGGCAGTAAGAAACCGAAAAGAGCAGAAAGAAATGGACAAAGAGCTGGAAAGAGCCGGGGATAAAACAGAGTTCTTTAATCAGCTGATTGCGCCGGATGCACTGGAAGTTCCCGACTTTCAGCTGATAGTGACAAGGGATTACATTGTGCAGTGCACAAAAGAGAAGCTTTATATCCGGCCGCGAAGTGAGATCAGGAGCAAGGATATTGCCACAGAGAAAGGGACGAAGGTTCTGATCCTTACAGATCAGAATGGGATCAGACACGAAGCGGCCAGAGCGAAGAAAAAGGATGCAGCAGCATTTGACAAAATCTGTCGGGCGCTGCAAGCAGAAGAATAAAAAATCAAGCCCATTTCCAAGGGGCTTGATTTTTTGTCATTAATTTAGGAAAATTTAATCCTCATCGTCGCTTTGTACCGTATAAGTCTGGCGTTTTCTTGCCATCTCGTCACTTTCCAGATATTCGTCATAAGTGGTGATCTTATCGATCAGTTTTCCGCCCGGCACAATTTCCATGATGCGGTTTGCGGTCGTCTGTACGATCTGATGGTCGCGGGAGGAGAAAAGCAGGACGCCCGGAAATTTCATCATCCCGTTGTTGAGGGCGGTGATGGATTCCATGTCCAGATGGTTGGTAGGCTCATCCAGAATCAGGACATTTGCTCCGGAGATCATCATCCTGGAAAGCATGCAGCGTACTTTTTCGCCTCCGGAAAGAACATTTACCCGTTTTACTCCGTCATCGCCGGAGAAAAGCATACGGCCAAGGAATCCCCGGACATAAGTAACATCCTTTTCTTCCGAATACTGCATCAGCCATTCTACGATGGTGTAATCGTTATCAAACTCAGAACCAAAGTCCAGAGGGAAATAAGCCTGTGACGTTGTAACACCCCACTTGTAAGTTCCTTCATCCGGTTCCATCTCCCCGGTCAGAATCTGGAAGAGAGTGGATTTGGCAAGCTCATTTCCGCCTACAAATGCCACTTTGTCTTCTCGGTTCAGCGTGAAGGAAATGTTGTCCAGAATCTTTTCTCCGTCAATGGTTTTGCTAAGGCCGTCTACAGTGAGAACTTCATTTCCGATTTCACGGTTGGGGCGGAAATCGATATAGGGGTAGCGGCGGCTGGAGGGCTGAATGTCATCCAGCTGGATTTTCTCCAGGGCCCGTTTTCTGGAAGTAGCCTGCTTGGATTTGGAAGCGTTGGCGCTGAAACGGGAAATAAATTCCTGCAGTTCCTTGATCTTTTCTTCTTTTTTCTTATTGGCTTCTTTCATCTGGCGGATCAGAAGCTGGCTGGATTCATACCAGAAATCATAGTTTCCGGCGTAAAGTTTAATTTTGCCGTAGTCAATATCGGCAATCTGTGTACAGACCTTGTTCAGGAAATAACGGTCGTGGGAGACAACAATCACTGTATTGTCGAAATTAATCAGAAATTCCTCCAGCCACGCGATAGCATCCAGATCCAGATGGTTGGTAGGCTCGTCCAGAAGGAGGATATCCGGGTTGCCGAAAAGAGCCTGGGCAAGGAGAACCTTTACCTTTTCCGGTCCGTTTAAGTCCTTCATGAGTTTGTAATGCATTTCTGTGTCAATGCCAAGTCCGTTCAGTAAAGAAGCGGCGTCAGATTCTGCCTCCCAGCCGTTCATTGTGGCAAATTCCGCTTCCAGCTCACTGGCACGGATGCCGTCTTCGTCAGTGAAGTCCTCTTTGGCATAAATGACTTCTTTTTCTTTCATGATTTCGTATAGCCGGGCATTTCCCATAATGACTGTATCCAGAACGGGAAATTCATCGTATTTAAAATGATCCTGCTGAAGAAAGGAAAGCCGCTCTCCCGGAGTGATGATCACCTCGCCTTTGGTAGGTTCCAGCTGCCCGGAAAGGATCTTCAGGAAAGTAGATTTTCCGGCTCCGTTGGCGCCGATCAGACCGTAGCAGTTTCCTTCGGTAAATTTAATGTTTACATCTTCAAACAATGCTTTTTTGCCGACACGCAGCGTTACATTACTTGTACTGATCATAAATATCCGTCTCCTTAATATTATCCTTAATAATTAGGTTTCAATCCCATGAATGGGGATGTGTGCATATCTCGATGCGATACAAAGCATATCTTAGCAAAAAATACCGGAAATAGCAAGAAAATAAGGTTCCCATTCAGGAGAAATCCGTTTATAATGAGAAAGGAAAGTGAGGAGATGAATATGGAAAAGGCAACAATGGTGCTGGAGGGCGGAGCCACCAGAGGCGTATTTACATCCGGAGCTTTGGACTACCTGATGGAGAGGGATTTTTATACCTCCCATGTGATAGGGGTATCCGCCGGAAGCTGCAATGGCGTGGACTATGTTTCCAGACAACCGGGACGTACAAAAGACTGTATGATACATAAGGAAAAAGAATATAGCTACTATTATGGATTTGCAAAATTTATAAAAGAAAAAAGCCTTCTTGATATGGATATGGTATTTGAACGTTATCCAAAAGAAATCTTCCCCTTTGACTTTGATACTTATTTTGCATCGGAGATGGAGTGTGAGATCGTAACGACCAATTGTATTACAGGAGAGGCAGAATATATGACTGAAAGAAAAGATGAGGACAGGCTGATGAAGCTTTGCAGAGCGTCCAGCAGTATGCCGCTGATCAGTCCTATTGTCAATATTGACGGCGTTCCTTATCTGGACGGAGGTCTTGCCGATTCTATTCCGATCCGCCGGGCAATGGAGATCGGAAATGAGAAGATCATAGTGATCCTTACGAGGAATCCGGGATACCGCAAGAAAATGCCTTCAAAAGCGGCAGTAAAAGTATACCGCCGGGCATACCGGAACTACCCGAAGCTGGTAAAGAGCATCGTCCGGCGCAATGTTGTCTACAACAGGACAATGGAGATGCTGGAACGCCTGGAGGAGGAAGGAAAGATCTTTGTCCTTCGTCCGCTGATCCCTACCGTATCACGGCTGGAGAAGGACTATGATGTACTGATGCATTTTTATGAACATGGATACCGTCTGATGAAGAGAGAATATGACGCACTTCAGAAATATATGGAACAATAAATATGGGAGGAAAGAACATGTATTTATATAAACATCATATTGCAACAAGAGGTGCACAGCAAATGTCTAAAGTAACGGATATGGTGCGGGAAGATATTGAAAAGAGCGGGGTAAAGGACGGCATTGTGGTTGTATTTTCCCCTCATACAACGGCGGGTTTTACGATCAATGAAAATGCCGATCCGGATGTGGTGCATGATATGCTGAAAGGATTTGAAAAGGCATTTCCTACAAACGCAGATTTTTACCGCCATGCAGAGGGCAATTCCCATGCACATATGAAGACGACGCTGGTAGGCCCGTCACAGACTCTGATCTTAAGCGGCGGAGATCTTCTCCTTGGAATCTGGCAGGATTTGTATTTCTGTGATTTTGATGGCCCAAGAAACCGCACATTTTATGTAAAAATTATGGAAGGTTAGGAAGGAAAGAAAGACAGGATGGATGAAGAAAAAGTGCTTCAGTTTTTATCTCTGGCTGAAAAATTAAAATGCCAGACCAGACATTCCTGGACAACCAACGGAAGGCAGGAAAGCGTGGCAGAACATGTGTATCGCCTTATGGTCTTTGTCTGGCTATTAAAAGACGAATTTCCAGACTGTGATATGAATCGGGTGATGGAACTTGCTTTATTTCATGATATGGGAGAGGCGCTGACAGGAGATATCCCGGCCTTTGAAAAGGGCAGAGAGGATGAAAAGATAGAAGAAGAGGCACAGCAGAGGATTGCCGATATGCTCCCGGAACCATACAGGGCAAGACTTTCCTCCATTTTTAAAGAAGTAGAAGAGAAGGAAACAAAAGAATCCAGACTTCTTCAGGCAATGGACAAGCTGGAAGCCCTGATTCAGCATAATGAAGCAGATCTATCTACCTGGCTGCCGCTGGAATATGAACTTCAGCTTACTTATGGGCAGGAGCAGACAAAGGATATTCCCTATATGAAGAAACTTCGCCAAAGAGTCTATGAGGATTCAGTGGAAAAGATGAAGGCAGCGGGGAATGATAAAGGAATATAAACGCATATTTCTATATTATAATAGTCGCAAAGATATCCTGGTCAGAAACTGGGATTCTTCCACAGCCATTTCATCCAGTACGGCTTCTTTATAGAAGAAGCTGCCGGGATTTTTAGCAGCAGCTTCCTGGAAGGCAAGAAGTTTTGCAAGAGCCTGGTCGGCATGATAATAGTTGCCACGCAGATAAATGGCAGCATACGTGCCGGCCTTTTTTAAATGAGTAGTAAGGAAGGGCGGGACATCCTCCGGTTTCAGGGAAGTTTTTGTGAAAAAAAAGGCATAGGTATCGTACTGTTTTTGAACGACGGACTCCCAGGGAAGCATGGCGCCATATGGATGGCCGGAATTTAGGTCATACTTGCTGCAGGTACCGATATGGCTGCAAAGGGCTGAAAAAACCGGTTCATGCTCTGAGGAAAAGACAGGGCTGCTTAAAATAAGAAGCTCATCTTCCTCTTGCTTTTCCAGGTGTACCTCGGAGAAGCGGGTGACATCTTTCAGATGCCTTCCCTGGCGGACAAGATCTAATTTTGTATTTATGACGGTCTGGATACGGCTAAGATGCCGAAGCTGTGCGGCAACTTTTTTTTGCTGTTCACGAAGCAGTTCTTCAAAGTATTCTGGATTTTTATGATCAATATATTCTTTAATTTCTTTTAAAGGCATCCCTAATTCTTTTAAACAGGTGATGGTAAAAAATACATCACACTGTTTCTCGCTGTAATAACGATATCCTTTTTCATCTGTATATGCAGGAGAAAAGAGCCCGATTTCATCATAGTGAAAAAGGGTTCTTTTATTTGTGCCGCAAAGGGCGGCAAATTCCCCTGTTTTTATGCATGGAATATCAAATTTTTGCATAATTATTCACCAACTCTCTTGACTATAACGTAACGGTATACTTTATTATAAATAAGTCATACAGGGGAGTCAACGATCCCTGTATATATTTTGTACTTAAGGAGAATGAACAGCATGCCAAAATTAAGCGAACGTGTCGGAACTTTTACGGATTCTGTTATCCGGCGGATGACTAGAATCAGCGATGAATATAATGCAATCAATCTGTCTCAGGGATTTCCGGATTTTGATCCGCCTAAGGCAATTATGGACGCCCTTGCGAAAGCTGCATACGAGGGTCCCCACCAGTATTCTGTTACATTTGGAGCAGAGAATTTCAGAGAGGCGCTTGCAAGAAAGCAGGGAAAAGCAATTGGACGAAAGATTGATCCGGAGAAAGAAATTGTCGTAACTTGCGGGGGCACAGAAGCTATGATGTGCGCGATGATGACAATCTGTAATCCTGGGGATAAGGTGATGGTCTTTTCTCCATTTTATGAAAATTATGGAGCGGATGCGATCTTATCCGGAGCAGAGCCTATTTATATTCCTCTTGTACCGCCGGAATATGCATTTGATATTTCTTTGGTAGAACAAGGATTTAAAGAAGGGGCAAAGGCGATCATTGTCTGTAATCCATCCAATCCATGCGGGAAAGTATTTTCCAGAGAAGAACTGATGCAGATTGGGAATCTGGCAGTGAAGTATGATGCCTTTGTTGTGACAGATGAGGTATATGAACATATGGTATATGCGCCTTACCATCATACTTGTATGGCTTCTCTTCCTGGAATGTATGAGCATACAATTACCTGTAATTCTCTTTCTAAGACGTATTCCATTACCGGATGGAGGCTGGGATATCTGATCGGGCCCGAAGAAGTAGTAGAGGCCGCTAAAAAGGTACATGACTTTCTGACAGTGGGGGCGGCAGCACCGCTTCAGGAGGCAGCAGTCGTAGGGCTTACATTTCCGGAGTCCTATTATGAGGAGCTGCTTAGAGTATATACAGAAAAAAGAGAGTATTTTCTGGCAGGACTGGATCGGATCGGTCTTAAGCATAATGTGCCCCAGGGAACTTACTTTGTATTGGTAGACATTCAAGAGTTTTTGGATCTTCCACAGTTTCAGGGATATACGGATCTTGAATTCTGTGAATGGATGATTCGAAATATTAAAGTGGCGGCAGTGCCGGGATCCAGCTTCTTTAAAGAGGAAGTCAATCATCTGATCCGGCTGCATTTCGCAAGGGAAAAGGAAACCATTGATGAAGCAATCAGCCGTCTGGCAAAATTACAGGAGTTATTATCATGAAATCATATTCAGTATTTTTTGCAAACTATACAATTGGAGAGGATGCATATGAACAAGTTGTTCCTGTTTGCGCACCTCATGGCAGCAGAATCCTTCTGATTGGAGGAGAAAAAGCGATGGCGGCAGCAGGGGGGCTGTTGAAAGATGCCATAAAAGGAAGCAGCCTTGAAATTGTAGATGAGGTCGTATTTGGCAAAGACTGTACATATGGAGCCATCGACCATTGGGCTGTGTATGCAAGAGAACAAAAAGCAGATATGATATTTGGACTGGGAGGTGGAAAAGCCCTTGATACAGCAAAGGGGGCAGCAGCAAGAGCAGGTCTCCCTGTTTTCACATTTCCCACAATTGCGGCTACTTGTGCAGCCACAACAGCACTGTCTGTTGTTTATAAAGAGGATGGTAACTTTGACAGTTTTTATTTCTTTGACAGACCGGCAAGACACTGTTTTATCCATACATCTGTGATTGCCAAAGCCCCATTTATTTATCTTAGAGCAGGGATGGGAGATACCATCGGAAAATTTTTTGAATGCCACTTTTCGGCACGGGGTGACCAGCTGGAACACAGCTCTTTTATGGGCAGAGAGATCAGCAATCTTTGCTATGGTCCCCTTTTAGAGCATGGCGTCCAGGCTCTAAACGACTGCAGGGAACATAAAGTATCTTTTGCGCTTGAGCAGGCAGTGCTTGCCAATATTGTAAGCACAGGCATGGTGTCTTTGATGGTTGTAGACGATTACAACTGCGCCATTGCCCATTCAGTTTACTATGGATTGGTTCTGATTCCGGGATTTGAAGAAAAATATCTTCATGGCGATGTGGTCGCATATGGGGTTTTGGTGCAGCTTGCGGTAGATCAGGATATGGAAAGGCTGAAGGAAGTAAAAAGATTTATGCAGCAATTAGGCATTTTGTCTACTTTGAAGGAAATGGGAGTTCCTCTTGACCGGGAGTATTTAAAAGAGGTATTGAAAGAAACAGTAACAGGTCCTGATATGGAGCATATCCCATATGCTGTGACAGAGGATATGATTTTTGAAGGTATGAAAGTCGTAGAGGAGTTGGGATAAGAAATGGAAAACACATATATAAACAGAAAAAATATTTTAAAATTCATATTAGGATCTGCTTTCGGTGTACTGATGTTTCTAGTACCAATCCCTTATGAAGAATCTTTTACTACGCTTCTTGATTTTGTAAAAGTATGGTTGCAGACTCTTTTTGGAAGTGCACTTCCCTATATGATTATGGCGCTCCTTGTTGTATCGGCAGCTTTCAGCCTTTTTGATTATGCATTCAAACCAGAGTTTATCAGGAAGAACCGGTATTTGAGCAAGGCATTCTGCACCACGCCCTTATATCTGATTTCCAAAATTATCGGGGCTTGTGTAGGAGTTATGGTTGTGATGGGAGTAGGGCCGGAAGTTGTCACTTCAGCAGATACAGGTGGAACGATCATTGACCTTTGCGGTACATTGTTCTGCATTTTGATCGCCTTCAGCTTTGTCCTTCCATTTCTGACCGACTGTGGAATTATGGAATTCTTAGGGGTAATTGCACGCCCCATTGTCCGGCCACTATTTCATGTGCCGGGAAGGGCATCGGTGGATCTGATTGCCTCCTGGTTCGGGGCGGCTAATGCAGCAGTTATTTTAACAAGAGAGCAGTATATGAAGGGATTTTATACCAAAAGAGAAGCGGGCTATATTATGACTAATTTTTCATTGGTATCCGTTCCTTTCTGTCTGATGGTAGCAAATACGATTGGACTGGATTCTAATTTTCCTGTTTTTTATCTTTGCATCTGTCTGGTAGGAATGACCCTGGCAGTCATTATAGCCAGGATACCGCCTATACGTACCATACCTGACACCTACCGGGAGGCGACGGGAAAGAAAGTGGCAGAAGATCGGGACGAAAGTAAAGGGATTCTGGCCTACGCTTTGGAATCCAGCTGTAAAAGAGCCTCTGAATTTCATGGGAAAACAGTAGCATCCAGTGGGCTGGAAGTTATGATGGGAACCTTGTTTGATCTCATTCCCATAGTAGCTTCCTGGGGAGTGATTGCCCTGATGATTGCTACTTATACGCCGTTTTTTGACTGGATATCCTATCCTATGGGACTGTATCTGCAGCTGTTTGGCGTACAGGATGCATTTACAGTGGCTCCTGCAACGCTTGTGGGATTTACGGATATGTTTATTCCTGCTCTTCTAATTGCGGGTACAGAGGTTGCAGTAAAAACAAAGTTTATTATAGGAGTACTTTCCCTTGTGCAGATTATTTATCTGACAGAAGTGGGAACAGTTGTGATCAAAAGCGAAGTTCCGCTAAACTTCTGGAAGCTTTTTGTAATTTTCCTGGAAAGGACACTCATTGCCATTCCTTTGATTGTACTTTTTGCAAATTTAATTTATTAGAAAAAAGGACCATGCAGTTTATGCATGGTTCTTCTTATAAAATGCTAAATAAAGTCGTTTGTTATGAAATTAATAACGGATTTCCTGAAGATAAAGTCCTTTTGGATCACAGGGAAGACTTGCGGACTGTCTGCCGGCAAAAATTTCTTCAATATCTTCTTTTTTTCGTGTGCCCAGACCGATTTCAAGAAGTGTTCCTACAATGATACGTGACATATTGTGGAGAAAATCATCCGCATGCATCGTAATCTGCATTTCTTCGCCGTCATCATAGACCTCAATCTGGTAAATCTCCCGGACTGTAGACTTGTTTTGCTTGGCAGAGGAAAAATTTTTAAAGTCATGGCGGCCTGTTAAAAGGAGCGCTGCCTCCTGCATTGCTTTTTTGTCCGGCGAACGGAAACAATGGAACGTATATTTCCGGTCAAAGACACTTGGGACGTCATTGATCGTCATACGGTATACATAGATTTTTGATTTCGCATTCAGCTGGGCATGAAAACGCTCCGGCACATCTTCCACCTGAATGATAGCAATATCCATAGGAAGATAGCGGTTCAGATAATGCTGGATTTCGTAATCCTTCATTTCGGTATTTGTTTTGAAATTGGCAATCTGCGCGTAAGCGTGGACGCCTGTCTCCGTTCTGCAGCCGCAGAAAAGTTCCACCGTTTCGCCTGTCATTTTCTGTATTACTTCAATGATCTTATTAGAGATCGTATTTGTAGATTCATTTTTGCCAAGGCGTGTCCAACCCTGATATCTGCTTCCGTCATATTCGATTGTAAGTTTTATATTACGCATAACGTCACCCTCCGGATTCCGGTAATTATTTTGAAAAATCAGTTTTAGTATAGCAGATTTTCTGGTATACTGTCCAGTGACTGGAAAGTATAAAAATCAGAATGGAGAATAGAAACTATGGCAGAAAGCAGAAAGGTATCAGAATCATTGACGGAGACTGTGCACATGGTAAGGCCCAATCATTTAAATGCAGCAGGGCGTCTCTTCGGAGGCATTCTGATGCAGTGGATGGACGAAATTGCGGGACTTGTGGCAAAGCGTCATACAAGAAAAAATGTAATCACTGCATCTGTGGATAATCTGCGGTTCTTAAGGGGCGCTTACCAAAGAGATGTAGTTGTGATCACAGGAAAGGTTACTTATGTGGGAAATACATCCATGGAGGTGAAAGTGGATTCCTGTGTGGAACATTTAAATGGGGAAAGGACACTGATCAACCGTGCCTATTTTACCATGGTGGCGCTGGATGAGAACGATCACCCCACACCTGTTCCGAAACTGATCCTCGAGACAGAGGAAGAAGAACAGGAATGGGAAAGCGGAGCCAAAAGAAGGGTGATGCGCAAAATGAGAAAAGAAGAGGGATTTTAAAATAGGGTCTTTAAAGGCCCTATTTTTTTCTCCGCATCTGTGTCATAACAAGATTTACCATAGTGTCGATCTGATTCTTTTCTTCATCCGAACGTCCCTCTTTCAGAATTTCCAGAATCAGTGATGTTTCTTCCGGGGTAAACTGGATGCCTCGTTTCCCGGCGGAAGTGATCAAAGCCATCATAACTGCCGCAAGAGAATTTCCGGATTTCCCTGCGGTCTGCTGTGCAGCGGTTTTGATGAGTTCCAGTTTGACGGGATCAATATCTTTCATCGCCGGGTGGTTCAGCCATTCCTGGGTCATTTTCATCCTCTCCTTCCTGATCTTCGTTCGAGTGATCTTCACTTTCCGATGTATTCTGGAATGCATTCATCATCTGCATGACGCTGGAAAAGTCGCCCATATCTGCACCGGAAAAATCAGGCATATCCATATCTTTCATCATATCCATCATACTCATGGCAGACAGCAGCATATCGATAGTTTCGGCGTCCTTTCCAAGATAAGGTCTTACATCTTCCAGAATTTCCGTGACAGAAGCAGAAGATTTAGAGAAAGTATCCCTCTGGGAAACAGAGCCGAAGAGGCCGAAATACTCTGCAGTTTTTTTGAGTTCCAGAAATTTAATATAGAAGGCCAGCATCCGCTGGATGCCAGGCGGGGTATACGGAAGCATCAGCTTCATCATCTGCAGCTGAGTAGAACTGGTAAGCATGTCAAAAGGAGTCATGGGTAGAGGAGGATGTTTTTCCATATGACCCACCTTTGCGTGGCGTTGTAACTATGTATATGAAGAAAGAAAGACGGATATGCAGCAAGAAAGAGCGTCATTTACTAAATGCAGGAGGGAACAGCCGCAGCTGTTCCCTCTCTAACAGATTAGCAGCATCCGTTTCCGCCAAAGCCGCCGCAGCAGCACAGGAGAAGGATGATCCACAGGCAGCTGTCGTTTCCGCATCCGCAGCCAAAGTCGCCGCTTCTTCCAAAACCATTGCCGCCGCAGCAGCACAGAAGAAGAATGATCCAGATACAGCTGTTTCCTCCAAATGTATTTCCACATCCGCAGCCTCCGCCGGAACGTACTCCTGAATCGCATCCGCATGATAAATCGCTCATAAGATAGCCTCCAACATATTTTGTTTACAGTACATCATATGCCCGGGAGAAAAAAGTGTGAAAGAGAAAATAAAAAAACTGATCTGATTCAGCTTCTAATATTCATTGTTGCGCTTGTTGGTCTTATTTATGAGATCTCCAAGGGAAAGAAATAGCCGCCACTACTGCGAATAGTGACGGCTGTTGAATATAACAGTTAGTTCATTGTCAAGGGTAGCCGTTTCTATGGCTTTCCCTTTTTCTATATTTAATATAACATATCAGACAATATGAAGCAAGGACTATATATTTTTTCTGCCGGATTCAGACTAATATTAATCTGTCAAGAAAAAATGCTTGACACCACAAGAGAATTATTATATGATGACACAGGTGATAAAAAATGAATGAAATACTAGAACAGGCGCTGCTGTATGATTTTTACGGTGAGCTGCTAACCAGTCACCAAAAAGAGATATATGAACAGTTTATTCTTGAGGATTTGTCCCTGGGTGAGATTGCTTCCGATGCAGGGATCAGCCGTCAGGGAGTTCATGACCTGGTTAAGCGGTGCAGCAAGACACTGCAGGGGTATGAAGAAAAGCTGCATCTGGTAGAAAAGTTTCTTTCTATAAAAGAAAAGATAGAGAGAATGGATCATATTCTGGAGCAGCATACAGAGAAAGAAAATCAGGAACTGGTATCCAGTATCCGAACGATCGCAAGAGAGATCATAGAGGAATTGTAGTATTAATATAGAGGAGTTAAAGAATGGCTTTTGACAGTTTGACAGAAAAACTTCAGAACGTATTCCGCAATTTGCGGAGCAAAGGCCGGCTGACAGAGGATGATGTCAAGGAGGCAATGAAGGAGATCAAAAGAGCGCTTCTTGCCGCTGACGTAAACTTTAAAGTCGTAAAGAATTTTATAAAAAATGTTCAGGAGCGAGCCATCGGACAGGATGTGATGAACGGTCTGAATCCCGGCCAGATGGTGATAAAGATTGTAAATGAGGAACTGATTTCTCTGATGGGTTCCGAAACAACTGAGATCAAGCTCCAGCCCGGAAGCGCCATTACTGTTATTATGATGGCTGGTCTCCAGGGGGCAGGTAAGACAACCACTACCGCAAAACTGGCGGGAAAATATAAATTAAAAGGGAAGAAACCTCTTCTTGTAGCATGTGACGTGTACAGACCGGCTGCTATCAAACAGCTGCAGGTCAATGGAGAAAAGCAGGGCGTGGAAGTGTTTTCCATGGGAGAAAATCACAAGCCTTCCAATATCGCCAAAGCAGCTCTGGAGCATGCGCAGAAAAACGGCAATAACCTGGTGATCCTTGATACGGCAGGACGGCTTCATATTGATGAGGATATGATGGCAGAGCTTCAGGAAATCAAGGAAGCAGTAGAAGTACATCAGACGATTCTTGTTATTGACGCCATGACCGGACAGGATGCCGTTAATGTGGCAGAAGAATTTAATCAGAAAATTGGAATAGATGGTGTGATCGTTACAAAACTGGACGGTGACACAAGAGGCGGTGCGGCGCTGTCTGTTAAGGCGGTGACCGGGAAACCGATTCTCTATGTAGGTATGGGAGAAAAGCTTTCTGACCTGGAACAGTTTTATCCGGACAGAATGGCATCCCGTATCCTGGGAATGGGGGATGTGCTTACCCTCATTGAAAAGGCGGAGGCAGAAATCGACGAAGAAAAAGCAAAAGAAATGTCCCGCAAGATGAAAAAAGCACAGTTTGATTTTGATGATTTCCTGGAAAGTACCAAACAGATGAAAAATATGGGCGGTCTTTCCGGTATTCTAAGCATGCTGCCCGGTATGGGTCCCATGGGAGGTCTCGGGAAAAAAGGCATGCAGTTGGATGACAGTCAGACAGAAGAAGCAGAAAAGAAAATGGCGCGGATGGAAGCAATGATCTATTCTATGACTCCTGAAGAGCGCCGCGATCCGGATCTTCTGAATCCTTCCAGAAAGCACCGTATAGCCAGAGGCGCCGGTGTGGACATCAGTGAAGTGAACCGTATGGTAAAACAGTTCAATGAGATGAAAAAGATGATGAAGATGATGGGAAAAGGTGGTAAAAAGGGAAAATTCAGATTACCTTTTTAACCAGCACATATGCGGATATCCGCAGTGTGCCAGATAGATAATAAAAAATGTGGAGGTGAAAAAATGGCAGTAAAAATCAGATTAAAAAGAATGGGACAGAAAAAAGCTCCTTTCTATAGAATCGTTGTAGCTGATTCCAGATCCCCAAGAGATGGAAAGTTCATCGAGGAGATCGGAACATATGATCCGAACCAGGATCCTAGCGTGTTCAATGTAAATGAAGAAGCAGCAAAGAAATGGCTGAACAACGGTGCGCAGCCTACAGAAGTAGTAGGAAAGATTTTCAAGGCAGCAGGCATTGAAAAATAGAACCGGGAGGTGTGCGTATCATGAAGGAATTAGTAGAAGTCATCGTTAAAGCACTGGTAGATGACCCGGAAAGTGTTGTTGTGACAGAGAAAGAGGAAGGCCGTACAACAGTAGTTGAAGTGAAGGTGGCAGATTCCGATATGGGAAAAGTCATTGGAAAACAGGGCCGAATTGCAAAAGCAATCCGCGCTGTCGTAAAAGCAGCAGCATCGAAAGAAGATAAGAAAGTGGTAGTTGATATCGCTGGCTAGAAAGAAAAGCGCGTTTGGGGAAGCGAAGGGTCCAAAAAGACCATTTCCCGGACACGCTTTTATTCTTCTGAAGAAGAATTTTGGTTTCTGCAAAGAAGTTTTATTTGACGATTAAAAATATGTAAAAAGAGCAAAAGCAAGGAGAAAAACTATGGAAAAACAGCTTCGGGTAGGCGTTATTTCTTCCACCCATGGGATAAGGGGCGAAGTAAAGGTATTTCCTACAACAGATGATGTGAAGCGTTTCAAAAAACTGAAGAAAGTTTATCTGGATACAGGAAAAGAACAGATTCCCCTGGAGATAGAACAGGTCAGATTTTTTAAACAGTTTGCTATCTTAAAATTCAAGGGAATTGATAATATAAATGACATTGAGAAATATAAAGGGAAGGACATTCTGGTTGACAGAGAGGACGGAACTCCCCTTGGGAAGGATGAGTACTATATTGCCGATATGATCGGAATGGATGTGTATACAGACGATTCCGAGGAACGTTTCGGCAAATTGAAAGACGTTATGGCTACAGGAGCCAATGATGTCTATGTCATTGATTCTGACAAACATGGCGAGGTGCTTGTACCGGCGATCCGGCAGTGTATCCTGGGTATTGACGTAGAAGAAAGAAAGATGACCATTCATCTGATGGAGGGACTGTTATCATGATGCATTTTCATATTATGACACTATTTCCGGAAATGGTGATGGCAGGACTTGGGACAAGCATAACCGGACGGGCTATCGACAGGGGGCTTTTGTCTATTGACGCAGTCAACATCCGGGATTATGCGTTCAACAAGCATAACAGTGTGGATGATTACCCTTACGGCGGAGGAGCGGGGATGCTGATGCAGGCGGAACCGGTGTATTTAACTTATGAGGCAATCCGGGAGAAAATAAACAGCCGGGAAGGGAAAGAAGCATCGCAAGCACCTCGGGTGATCTACCTGTCTCCCCAAGGAAAAACATTTTCCCAGGAAATGGCAGAAGAGCTTGCAAAGGAGGAAGATTTGATCCTTCTGTGCGGTCACTATGAAGGGATTGACGAGCGGGTACTGGAAGAGATCGTGACAGACTATGTTTCCATCGGCGATTATGTACTTACCGGAGGAGAACTTCCGGCTATGGTAATGGTAGATACCATTTCCAGATTGGTTCCGGGGGTTCTGCACAATGATGTCTCTGCAGAGTTTGAAAGCTTTCAGGATCATCTTCTGGAATATCCCCAGTATTCCAGGCCGGAAATCTGGCATGATAAGCAGGTGCCGCCTGTTCTTTTATCAGGGCATCATGCCAATGTGGAAAAATGGAGAAGAGAGCAGTCCGTGATCCGCACGGCAAAGAACCGGCCGGATCTTCTTAAGAAAGCCCTGCTTACGGAAGCGGAGAGGAAGATGCTGGAAGAGATGGGGCTTCTGGATGATACAATTTAGATAACAAAAATCGCAGAGTAAACTACTCTGCGAAAATCATTTCATAATTTGTTTTGGAAAATAAAAATTCTCTGGAAGAATCCAGAGAATAATCAGATATTATTTCGAATAAATATGAGATTAGTTGTTATAGAAAAAAGTTAAAATTGATTTTATCAGCATAAAATGAATCGAGAAAAGGCTAAAATCATCGTAAAATGTACTTATTTAGTATTTTTTCTTGAACAGCTATACTTTATGATGTATAATAACTAAAGTTTCGCAGAGTAGTTTACTCTACGAAAATCAAACAGGGAAGTGATGATATGTGGTACGCCTTGAAATGTCATCCCGGAAAAGAGCAGGAAATTCTGGAATCCTGCCGTCAGGAAATTGACAGCAGGATTCTTTGTGATGCCTTCCTTTTCACTTACGATCAAATGAAACGTTATGAAGGAAGCTGGCACGTGGAGAAAAAGCAAATGTTTCCGCAGTATATTTTCCTGGAAACCAAAGATGGCAAGGCGCTATTGGAACATTTCAAATTTTCGTCTGTATTCCCAGCGGCGGAAGTAAAAGGAAATTTGAAAGAGATTTCTTCTGAGGAAGAAAGTTTTTTGCAGAGCCTTTACAACACCGGACATCACCTTCCTATGTCAGAAGGGTATATCCAAGATGGACAAACCCATGTGACATGCGGTCCGCTGGTGGGCTGGGAAAGGCAGATCAAAAAGATTGACCGTCATAAACGTCTGGCAAAGCTTGCATTTCCGGGGAATGACTTTGTAACTATGATACCGGTAGGGCTGGAAATTAAAAGTAAGTCCTAGAATAGAAATCCTAAAATGTAATGTTTGTAAAGTAGAGATTTCGGCAGGAGTGAAGAAGCAGTGGAGAAGTGGTATGTGATGCGCACTGTTCCAGAAAAAGAACAGGAAGCGGGAGCGCTGATGGAAAGGACCATAGACAAAAGCCTATGGAGTCAGTGGAGAGTTTTGAAAAAACAGAAGCTGTTCCGAGCCAAAGGGAAGCTGTTCTTAAGTATGGAGACGATGTTTCCAGGCTATATTTTTGTCAAAAGCAGTCTGCCAAAAGAACTGGAGGAGGAACTAAATAAATCCAAGGAGTATCCGAAGCTAATTGGAAATGAACCAATAGAAACCGTACCGGTGGAGGAGCAGGACTTGAGATTTCTCCAGGCTGTATGTGGAAAAGAATTGGAAAAGCCCATGAGCCTTTCAAGAGTGGAGGCAGACGAGGAAGGGAAGCTAATCCATGTAGAAGGGATTCTGAAGAAGTATGAGGGGCAGATTATAAGGCGGCGCTTGAGGCAGCGATATGTGTTGGCTGAAGTGGAGCTGTTCCAGAGAAAAGAGAATGTACTATTCGGGATTTACCTGCCGGGAGATGAGATCTGGCAGGAAAGATGAGTGATAGAAGTAGTAATCACAGAGGAGTAAAAATGTAATGGACAAGGAAACGTATTTGGCAGATCCGAGATTTAAGGGAATCGAGCCATTTAAAAATAAAGTGTGGCTTTCTTCTCCCACAATGCACGGGGATGAGCAGCGTTGGGTAGATGAAGCAATCCAGACAAACTGGGTGTCTACTGTGGGAGAAAATATCAATGAAGTGGAACGCATGGTTGCAGAAAAAGTAGGATGCAAATATGCGGTGGCACTCTCTTCCGGTACAGCGGCGCTGCATCTTGCGGTGAAACTGTGCGGTGAAAAGTTATACGGACAGCCTAAGGTAGGACATGGAACATTGGAAGGGAAAAAGGTGTTCTGTTCCGATATGACTTTCGATGCCACTGTAAATCCTGTGGCATACGAAGGCGGCGAAGCGGTATTCATCGACACGGAGTATGATACCTGGAATATGGATCCAGCTGCTCTTGAAAAAGCATTTGAAATATATCCGGATGTAAAACTGATTGTGATTGCTCATCTTTATGGTACTCCGGGAAAAATCGAAGAGATTAGAAAAATTGCGGATCAGCATGATGCGCTGATTGTAGAGGATGCAGCAGAATCATTTTGTGCGACTTATAACGGTGTCCAGACAGGATGTTTTGGAGATGTATCTATCGTATCCGCAAATGGTAATAAATTAGTTACTGGCTCAAGCGGGGGATTACTATTGACTGATAATTTAGAGTGGGCGAATAAAGCACGAAAGTGGTCCACACAAAGTAGAGAGAACGCTCATTGGTATCAGCATGAAGAGGTGGGATATAACTACCGCATGAGTAACATCATTGCAGGGATTCTTAGAGGTCAGCTCCCTTATGCGGAAGAGCATAAAGAACAGAAGAAAGCAATTTATGAGAGATATCAGGAGAACTTGAAGGACCTGCCGGTAACAATGAATCCAGTTAAGCTGAATGGGGCAGATATTGAACCGAATTACTGGTTAAGCTGTCTTCTTATTAATAAGGAAGCAATGTGTAGGCAGATGCGAGGAGAACAGGAAAGTTTATATGTGAGTGAACCAGGGAAAAGTTGCCCGACAGAGATATTGGAAGCATTGATGGCATTCAATGCAGAAGGCAGGCCGATCTGGAAGCCGATGCATATGCAGCCTATGTATAGAATGAATGCTTTTATTGGTCGCGATGGTAATATGAGGGCACGTACTAATGCCTATATTGCTAGCACATGTGAGGATATAGGGGGAGATATTTTTAATAGGGGACTTTGTTTGCCGAGTGATAATAAAATGACTGAAGAGCAGCAGAACAAAATTATTGAAGTGATAAGAGGATGTTTTGAGTGATGTATAAGAATGGACTAAAGAGAGTTTTTGACTTTTGCTTTGCATTGTGGGCTCTTATTATTTTATTTCCGTTCCTTTTGATTTTTATGGTGTTAGGTACTGTGGCTATGAAAGGGAATCCATTTTTTACTCAGTTAAGACCTGGTAAGGATGAGAAGATATTTAAGCTCATCAAATTTAGAACGATGAGCAATGCAAAGGACGGGAATGGAAATCTTATGTCAGATGATCAGAGACTTAATGGATATGGTAAGTTTTTAAGAAGTACATCAATAGATGAATTACCAGAGTTGCTGAATATTTTGAAAGGAGATATGGCAGTCGTAGGACCACGACCACAGCTTGTCAGAGATATGGTATTTATGACTGATGAGCAGAGAAAGAGGCATACTGTAAGGCCAGGCCTCTCTGGTCTTGCACAGGTTAATGGCAGAAATGTGATTACATGGGAGGATAAGCTTTCTTGGGATTTGAAGTACATAGAAAAGATTACTTTCCTTGGTGATGTGAAGATTATTTTTGAGACTATTGGTAAAGTATTCAAACGAGTAGATATTAATCGTGAAGGTACTGTTTCTGATATGGACTTCGGTGATTACTTATTGCAGAAGGGTGTAGTGGGTAAGGAAGAATACGATAAGAAGCAGGCTGAAGCTAAGAAATTGTTGAGAAGAAGGTAATAACGAATGGAAAAGTACAGTGTACTGATGGCGTTATATAAAAAAGAAAAACCAGAATATTTGCGTTTAGCTATTGACAGTATTTTGAACCAGACTGTTCCTCCGGATGAGATTACTATTGTAAAAGATGGCTTGCTTACGCCAGAGCTTGATGCAGTACTTGAGGAATATAGTAAGAAGAGTATGGTATTTAACATAGTGGGATACGAAAATAATAGAGGTCTTGGATTGGCTCTGAATTATGGATTGGAACATTGCAGAAATGAGTTAGTTGCTCGTATGGACACTGATGATATTGCCAAATCGGATAGATGCGAAAAGCAACTTAAGAAGTTTGCAGAGCATCCGGAAATTTCGCTTTTGGGATCTTCTGTCGATGAATTTTACAAGGATTCAGAACATGTGGTAAGTAGAAGAGTACTTCCAACTACTCACAAAAAAATCTATGAATTTGCTAAGAGAAGAAGTGCATTTAATCATCCGACAGTAATGTACAAGAGAAGTAAGGTATTGGCGCTTGGTGGATATAGTGACCTTAGAAGAAATCAGGATGTAGATCTCTTCGGAAGAATGCTTTATTCTGGATTAATTGCTGCGAATATAGAAGAGAGTTTACTTTTTTTTAGATGTAATGATGATCTTGCTAAAAGACGTAAATCTTGGGAGAACACTAAGTCCTACATAGATACTATCAAGAAATTCTGGAAGATGGGGTATTCGAGCTTCGGTGACTACGTGATAGTTACTGTTGCACAGACTAGTATGTTTTTAATGCCAGTTAAATTGCAACATTGGATATATAAAAAGTTTTTGAGAAGATAAGAAAAAGGTATATATGTATGAGTTTAGAGCAGAAAATCAACTATCAATTAAATAAGTTTCCAACTGTAAAGAAGATTATCAAGAGAGTATACCAGCGATTTATGTACGCTATTTCTCCGAAGATTAAGTCAGAAGGTAATATCGTACGTATCAGCCCAGATGATAAAAATCATGAGTATTTCTTTGGTTATTACGATAAGTCCCCATGGGATGCGACCGATCGCTATATGCTTTGTATGAAGGCAAATAATACATGGTCAGATGTTAGTCCGAAAGAGGATGCAGAGATTTTGCTTATTGATACAGATAAGAAAGAAAATGATTCAGAGAGAGTAAAAGTGCTTGCTAAGACTAAGACATGGAATGTACAACAGGCCTGTATGCTCCAATGGCTTGGTCCAGATTACTCTAGCCGAATTATTTATAATGATTTCAGGGACGGTAAGTATTGTTCCGTGATTTTGAATATTGTAAATGGGGAAGAGAAAGTTATTCCTGCAGCAGTATATTCCGTTTCTGCAGACGGAAAGTTTGCTTTGACTCTTGATTTCAGTCGCCTTTACGAGCTTCGTCCTGGTTATGGTTACTATAATATTCCAGAGAAAACGAAGGGCGTTGCTCTTCCTGATACAACTGCAATTTGGAAGATAGATCTTGAGACGGGCGAAGTATCAGAGCTTCTTAGATATACTGATTTTGCACATTTTCGTCCAAGACCAGAAATGAATGAAGAAAGCACAGTCCATAAGGTTAATCACATAATGTTAAGTCCGAACGGAAAGAGATTTATGGTTCTTTACCGTTGGTTTTGTGGACAAAGAAAATATACAAGGCTTGTTACATGCAATGTTGATGGAACAGAAATGTATGTACTTTCAGACGATGATATGGTAAGCCATTGTTGTTGGAAGAATAACTCTACAATTTTGGCGTTTGAAAATAAGAAAAGAGGGGGACCAGGATATTATCTAATGAAAGATAAGACGGATAAATATATTCATTGTTGGCCGCAATTCTCTAATGATGGTCATCCAAGCTATAGTCCGGACGGTAGCTTGATTGTTACAGATTCATATCCTGATAGAGCGCGTGTTGCGAGTATTAATCTAATGGATGGTAATGAGAAGAAGGAAAGAAATACTACAATTGCTAGAGTTTTTTCACCTTTTAAATACGATAATGACACTAGGTGCGATCTTCATCCAAGATGGAATCATGCCGGAGATAAGATTTGTTTCGATGGTGCCTTTGAAGGTCATCGAGGGTTATATGTAGTAGATATTCTAAAAAATAAAATTGAAGGAGTTTCTGAAAATGCCCCCTTTGGTAAGTGTAATAGTTCCAGTATATAACGTTGAAAAATATCTAGATCGTTGTATACAGTCATTGTTAAAACAAACATATAAAAATTTAGAAGTAATACTTATAGATGATGGTAGTTCTGATAATTGTCCTAATATTTGTGATAGGTATGCTGCTGATTATAATAATATTAAAGTTATACATAAAACAAATGGAGGGTTGAGCTCTGCTAGAAATGCTGGATTGGATATTGCAAAAGGTGAATATATTGGATTTGTCGATAGTGATGATTGGATTGAATCTGACATGATAGAATATTTGGTTACAATTATTAAACGTTATGATGCAGATGTTTCCGATATAAGATGTTTGCAAACTGATGGAAGTGCAGAAATCAGTAATAAAAAAGAACAGTTAAAGCTTTTTACTGAAACAGATATCTTGAAAAGATATTTATATAGAGGGATGAGTGAACAGAATGGTGCTCCTTACACTGTATGGAGAAAGTTATATAAACGCAAAATTATAGAAAATGAAAGATTTGAAGAAGAGATTTTAAATGAAGATATTTGCTTTAACTACAATGTTCTTCGAAAATGCCATAAATATATTGAAAGCAATCAAATAATGTATAATTATTTTCAAAACGATTCGGGAATAACTGGTGGAAAATTGAGAAAAAAAGACTTGGTTTTACTAAAAGTGTGCGATAATTTGGTTGATTTAGCGAAATATTCGGAAGACGATGAAGTGATTAAATTAGCAAAAATGAAGAGAGCAAGATCAGATTTTTCTTTGTTAATGCGAGCAACTCTTAATGGAACTGATGAGGTTACTGATCAAGAACTTGATAATATGCAGAGAAACTTACGCAGTAATTTGAAGTTGATATTAAAAAGTCCGATGTCCTTTACTCGCAAGCTGATATGTGTTTTATTTGCTGTTAATCGTAATTTTACAGAAAAAATTGTAAAGACTGGGAAAAGTATAGTGAAGTAGTAAATAAATACGGAGCTAATATAACACATGGTAATATACTTTTTAATTAATTTTCTGATGACACAAATACTAGTAACAATATTTGCAAATGAAAAAACAGTTGTTGCCTTAAGAAACTTAGCGATATTCATACACGGGCGGATAGAATATCAGTTAAAGTGTTTTGGAGATAATGACTAATGAGAGATGGAAAGATGAAAAGAGTAAAACTTCTAATAGTTGATATTGGTGCACTAAAAGGTGGAATAGAAGTTTTTGTACATAATTTTTACAATTATTTAAATATATCAATAGATATAGATTTTTTGGTGTTTTGTGAGAAATGTGCGTGGGAAGATGAGTATTTATTAAATGGAAGTAATGTATATCACATTCCACCAAGAAGAGAAAATCCTTTTACTTTTAATTTAAGGATTAATAACTTTTTTAAAAGTCACAATGAATTTGATTACGTGTGGGTTCAGTCATCTTCTGCAAGTAACATATCATGCCACAAAGCAGTAAAAAAATATACGAATAGTAAACTTTTAACACATGCGCACGTATCCAAGGCTGAGACAAGAAAAGGAATACATGATTTTTACACTAGAATGATGCATTCATATAATCAAAAAAAATTGTGTAAACTTACGGATTATCAACTTGGATGTAGTAAAGATGCGCTGACTTACTTATTTGGTGATGCCGGTAATGGGTATGTAATAAATAATGGGATTGATGTGACTAGATATGTGAATGCAAGTAAGGATAAAGAGAAGAATAGAGAACAGATAGGAATAGAAGTAGATTCGTTTGTTTTAGGGCATGTAGGGCGATTTGTAGCAATAAAGAATCATCCATTTATTATTGATGTTTTTGAACAAGTTGCGAACAAGATTGATAATGCGATTTTAGTTTTAGTTGGAGAAGGTGAAGAGAGGAAAGTAATTCAAAATATAGTTAATATGAAGATGCTTGATGATAAAGTAGTATTCTTTGGAGAAAGAGATGAGATAGAAAAGTATTTCTCGGTTATGGATGCGTTTATATTTCCTTCATTTTATGAAGGCTTTGGAATTGCTGTTATTGAAGCACAATTGGCTGGAGTAAAATGCTATATCAATTCAACTTTACCTGATAATTTGGATGTTACAACTAATATACATAGACTGTCTTTAGATGTTACACCTGAAAAATGGGCAGAAATGATAGTTAATGGGCAAAATCAGAATCAAAACATAATAATTGATGATAGAGTTGCTTCGTTTGATATTTTGACTAGTATTAATAAGTTCCTGAAGATAATTGGAATATAGAAGGAGGAAATAGAATGGCATTTAATATATGGATTGGAATCCTTGCCTTTTTATTTGTTTATAATGTTCCGATTGCTTTTTTACCTATAAGTAGTTCAAAAATTGTTGTTATAATTCTGCTGGTTTGGAGTACTTTTAAAGGTGAGATAAGGATTGGGAAAAAAAGCATAAAGCCCGTGATATGGATAATAATTCTTATTTTTTATTCATTTATTGTTGCTATTTTGAATTCATCAGGAGACTATAGTTTGATCTACTCTGAAATTTTATTTGTAATTAATCATACCATGGGTTCTTTATTGTTTGCTAATGTTTTATATCATTATAAAAAACTTTCTATTCGATATATATTGAAAATGCTTGTGTATATTGCCGTTGTGCAAGCAATTATTATTATATTGATGATAGTTTCAGCTTCTTTTTACTCAATAGTTGCCAATTTGTCTCCCTTGGCAACAAGAAATAGTATATATTTGCGATATGGCGGTGCTAGGGGATATGGATTGGCACAGTCTATTACCTATGACTTGGCAGTTGTTCAATCGTTTGCTCTTCTGTTTATTGTTTATTTATTTCCAGAATTTAGAAAAAATGAGCCAAAACTTTTTACCATATATTATTTATTGATTTGTTTCTCTATAACTGTAACTGGTAGAACTGCTTTCATTGGTATTTTACTTTCTATTCTTTTAAAAATAGTATATACAAATAAATTAAGTAAAAAAGGGGTTAATAGAGCTGTTACGACCTTTGGAGTTGGGGTTATAGCACTAAGTATCGGGATGAATTATTTGCAGAATACTTCATTCTATTCGAATTTAATAAAATATATATTCGAGTTTAGGATATCAGGTGGTATAGCTAGTACATCAACAGGAAGTAACATAATAAAAATGTTTGATACATTCAAAACGATTACATGGAAATCATTTATATTTGGAGATGGAAGATACAAAGGTGAGGGCGTGTATTATTATATGAACGTCGATGTTGGATTTTTTAGACAAATTTACTATTTTGGCATGATAGGATTAGTGATCTTGTTAATTGCTTATTGGAGCATTTACAAAACGACAATAAGAAATGTTCTGGATAATAGGTTTAAAAAAATGTGGGTATTATTTTTTATTTATGTATTGATTGCGAACATTAAGGGGGATTTCATTTTAGGCTGTGGTATGGCTATTTGTGAAATTCTTCTAATATATTTTGCTTCATATAGTCATAAGCGATTAGCGGAAAATGGGTGAATGTATGAAAAAAGTATTACTTGTTAATCAAGGATTTTCAAACAATTTGGGGGATAAGTTAATTGCCTATTCTTTAGGGTTGTTTCTCAATGAAAGTGGTTTTGAAGTTCAAAAAGCAGGCTTTACATGTTTCCAAGAAACAGATATAGGAAAGATTAATTTTAATAGCTATAAAGCAGAAAGAAAAATGGACTTACCGATTTGGATGAAATGGTTTTTGAAAAAAAAGAGAGCGACTCAAAAATATATAAGCAGTTTTGGGGATGATTATGACTATTTAATCATAGGTGGTGGACAATTACTTAAAACTGCTTGCTATTTCCCTTATGCATTGCGCAAATGGATTGATTTTGGGAAAAAACATGCAAGAAAAATTATACTTATTGGTGTGGGTGCTGATTCCTCATTCAGTCAAATTGAAAAAAAAATATATATAAAATCTTTAAAGGAATGCGAAAGAATAATTGTTAGGGATAGCTTTTCACAAAAAATTCTTAGTGAGATTTTTGGTGTCGAATCTAGCGTATTACCTGATGTGGCATTTTTATATAGTAAAAGTATGATTGGCCATTTTCGAGATGAATTATATCCAGTCGTTATGCCTTTTGATTTTGATACTTACAAATATCATTTCAAAAATACGAAAACTTTTGAAGAGTATTATTTCGAATGGAAAAAATATATAGATGATGAATTGGAAAAATGTGATCGAGTTATGCTAGCTTATACAACATCAGAAGATAAAAAGGCTTGTTACTTATTAAAAGATTATTTAGGAAAACAGTACAATAGCAAAGTATTAATTAAGGAAACCGATAGTTTAGATAGTCTGATTGATTGTATCTCACATGCAACTAAACTATATACGTCAAGAATGCATGCTATGATTATTGGATATATGATGAACAAAGATATAGAATGTGTATCAGTCTCTCAAAAAACAGATCAGTTTAAGAAGGAATTTTTGGAAGCAAAAAAACCGGCATATGTATATAGTGAAATATTAATCAGAGAATTAAATGACATAATGAAATAGCAATTGGAGAATTACTAATGGTAAAAGGAAGAGTAAGTATAATAGTACCAATGTACAATGCTTCAAAGTTTTTGAAGTATACTGTAGATTCATGTTTAAATCAAACATACGAAAATACGGAAATAGTATTAATTGATGACTGTTCGAATGATAATACTTATAGCATTGCTATTGAGTATGAAAAGAATAATTACAATATTAGAACTTTAAAGAATAAGGAGAATAAAGGTCTAATAAAAACAATAAACACTGCACTAGATTTTATTTCAGGAGAGTATGTACTAATTCTAGGTAATGATGACATACTCGGCATTGACCATTTAGAAGTTATGGTTCAAGCACTAAGCAGCGATGCAGAACTTTCTTTTGTATATTGTAAAAGTGTTTTGATCGATGAGAATGGTGAGGAGTTTGGAGAATCAGAGACGATGGATATTAATAGGAATATGTGTAGAATAGCATATACAAATCCTATTAATTCTTGTGGTTTGCTTATGAAAACAGAAAGTTTATTTACGGTTGGAAAATATCCTGTAATAGATGGATGTCCGAATTATGGAGAGTGGCTCCTATGGATTGAAATGTTGGAAAGTGGAAAGGCTTTGTTTGTTGATCAAGCCAAATCTTATTATAGGATTCATGCTAATAATTTGACAAAAACCTTTATGGATAAAAATAAAATACAAAAGAATTACAGCTACAATTTGATTTGCATGGATAGAGCGGTGAAGTGTTTAAGCTTCAATATAACACAAAAATTACAAATAGAAATACAAAAATTAATGTATATGATAAAAATGTTTTATCATTTTAGAATAAAAAGATAGTTATGAGTATATTGAGAAGGATTATTAATAAAATAAGTTGGGAATATCGGCGATATATCCATTTTGGTATAGGCAATTACAATTTAATAAAATCAGGAAAATTAGTTTGTGATATTAAGAAAATAAATTTTTATCAACGCGTTTATATTTATAAAGATGGTGGAAGATATGTTTTGGGTGATGGAGTACAGTTTGGGTATGACATAGGTGGAAGAAACAAACGTGGGTACGTTGAATTGCAAGCTCGAACTAAAAAATCCAGTATTTGTATCGGGCAAAGAGTTGCGTTTAATAATAATTGTACCATCTTAGTTTGTGGAAATGTTAGTATTGGTGATTGTTGTCGTATTGGTTCCGAAGTAGAAATAATTGATTTTGATGGACATGGAGTACCTCCTAATAAAAGAGGAAATGTAGGGAAAATTGCACCTGTACATATCGGAGATAATGTTTGGATTGGAAATAGAGCCACTATTCTTGCCGGAACTATTATAGGAGATAATAGCATAGTAGCGGCAGGAGCAGTTGTTAAAGGCATTTTTCCAAATAATGTAATAATAGGAGGAGTTCCAGCAAAAATAATAAAGAAGATAGAGGAAGACGATAAAAATGCAGAAACAAAGTAGAACATCATTACTTTTGTCAAATATGATTGTTTATGGCTTTAATCAAGTTATCGTGGTTTTAATTCCAATGATAATGTTACCAATATATTCAAGGCTTTTGCCTGATATCAGTGTGTTTGGGGCATCTTCATTGACAACAACGATTTCTACCTTAGCGAGTGCAATAGCAGGGTTTGGTATGTTTGATGCGGCAGTTAGGTTTGCATTCGATAATGATGATAATGAGTTTAAGAAGAAAGTATGTTCTTCTGCATTTGTCTTTATGCTTTGCTCATCTTTGGTTGTTTGCCTCATGATTATTTTGCTGAATAGACAAATATCTATACTTTTTTATGGTTCTTCGGATTATAAAGGTTTAGTAGTAATTGCAGGATTTATGGCATTTTTTACCGTTATGAATTCAGCAGCATTAATACCAATAAGAATAACTAATAATAAGAAGATAACACTGATTAATTCTTTAATTAAAGCTGTGGCAACAGCAGTTATAACTTTAGTATTGCTATTTAATGGTTTCTATTTATATGCGATTCCGATTGGCTCTTTAATCGGGCTGATTGTTTCATGGTTTTTTTCTTTTTTTGCTGTTCAGAGAAAATACATCTTGTTGAAAAAAGCAGATAAGGAATTAATAAAACGAATGTTTGTCTTTGCTGTTCCACTAATGATTACTTTTGTGAGCTATTGGATATATCAAAGTGCTGACAAAATAATGCTATCAAATATTTCAAATTTAACAGAAACAGGTATTTATTCGATTGGTGCAAAAGTCGGTTCTGTTTCTGGGGTATTACAGAATGCATTTGCAAGTGGTTGGGCATACTTTGCTTTTTCGACAATGAAAGATGCAGATCAAAAAGAGATGATAGCTAGAATATTTAGATTGTTTACTTTGATCTGCGTTGTTATGTCTTTAAGTGTTATGGCATTTATATCACCAGTATTTAGAATAGTATTTGCAGAAGGCGAGTACTTAGCAGGAGCACCTATTTGTGCGGCATTATTTTTTGCACCCTTGCAGTTAACACTTATGCAAATTATTGGATCGCAATTGCTAATAGCAAAAAAGACAAAAGTGTATTCTTTAGTTCAATTATTTGGTGCAATTACTAATGTTATATTTAATTTTATTTTAATTCAAGAATTCGGTGCCAGAGGAGCAGCAACGAGTACTTTAATAGGATATTCAATCCCATTATTAATTATGTATTTTTATCTAGTTAATAAGAAAGAAATTATTTTTGATATAAAAGTAATTACTACATTGATTTTATCAATATTGCTTGTGATAATTTCTACACTTTATATTTATAATGAGTTGATAGTGATGTTAGTAGGAAGTGTAGGTATATTACTGATAATTATTTTGAATATTTCAGACTTAAAGTTATCAGTATTATATATTAAAAGCATTAGAAAGAAGAGGAAAGAATAATGAATATAATGCCAAACAACTTAAAAAGGCAATATGATCTTAATGCGTCAGAATATGAAGAAAAAGCTTTAGAAGTGCTTCGCTCCGGTTGGTATATTCTTGGAAAAGAAGTTCAGGAATTTGAAAAAGAGTGGGCAGAGTATATTGGGAGCAAATATTGTGTTGGACTAGCATCTGGTCTTGATGCACTTTGGATTAGCTTTAGGATTCTTGGCATTAAGGCAGGAGATGAGGTAATCGTTTGTGCAAATGCTTATATTGCTTGTGTGATGGGGATTACTATAAATGGTGCTACACCAGTATTCGTTGAGCCGGATAGATATAATAATATTGATGCAGACAAGATTGAAGCAGCAATTACACCTAATACAAAAGCGATTCTTGCAGTACATCTATTTGGACAGGCTTGCGACATGACTAAAATCATGAATATTGCAGATAAGTATAATCTTCGAGTTGTAGAAGATTGTGCTCAGAGTCATGGCAACAAATGGAAGGGGCAAACGGTTGGTACATTTGGAGATATTGGATGTTTTAGTTTCTATCCGAGTAAAGGTTGCGGAGCATTTGGGGATGCCGGAGCAATTACGACAAATAACGAGAAAGTTGCTCACAAGTTTAGGGTTTATAGAAATTACGGAAGTCAAAAGCGTTACCATAATGAAGTGGTTGGCGCAAATAGTAGATTAGATGAAATACAGGCAGGTTTACTTCGAGTAAAAATGAAATATCTTGATGATTTTAATGCAGAGCGTTGTAAAATTGCTAAGAGATATAATACTGAATTGAGTGAAAAGTATTTATCAAAGCCTGAGATTAGGCCAGGTGCTGATTCTACTTGGCATCAGTACGTGATTCATACTAAATACAGAGATGAGCTTATGGAATATTTAAAAGGGTTTGAGATTGGAACAATAATTCATTATCCAATTCCCCCCCATCTTTCTGAAGCATATGCTTATCTTGAAAAGAAAGAAGGAAGTTTTCCAATTGCTGAAAAGTATGCAAAAGAAGTACTCAGTCTCCCTATTTATAATGGTATGACTGAAGAAGAACAAACTTATGTGATTACGAAGATTAATTCATTTAAACCCAGGAGGTATAAAGAAAGTGAATAATTTTGATAATGTAAGGATGCTGGAATTTCCGCAGCATGGAGATGAAAGAGGACATCTTGTAATTACCGAAGGAGGTATGGACATCCCTTTTGATATAAAGAGGGTGTTCTATATCTATGGATCAGATAAAGATGTAGTTAGAGGGCAACATGCTAATAGAAGGACGGAATTTGTCTTAATTAATGTTGCAGGAACCAGTAAGGTTAAGGTTAAGGATGGGCTAGGAAGAGAAGAAGTTTACAATCTAGACCGACCTCACATCGGAATTTATCTGCCGACTATGACTTGGAAAGATATGTACGATTTCAGCACAGATTCTGTACTTTTGGTTCTTGCCAGTGAACATTATGATGCAACTGAATATATTAGGAATTATGATGATTTTGTAAAAGAAATGAAAAACATATAAGAGGAATACATATTATGTTGAGAAAACTAGAATTGAAAGATGCTGAAAGAATGTATGAATGGATGCATGATGAAAATGTCGTAAGAGGATTGCAAGAAAACGTGTTTCAGAAAAAAACAATAGAGGATTGCATTTATTTTATTGAAGCTTCTAAAATTGACGAGAAAAACTTTCATAGAGCTATTGTTGATGCTAATGGAATTTATCAGGGAACAGTTAGTCTGAAAAATATTAATCTTGAGTTCAAAGACGCTGAATTTGCTATTGTACTTCGGAGTGATGCTCAGGGTAAAGGATATGCTAAGCAGGCTATGAAGGCTATCATGGACATTGCTTTTTATGAATTGGGATTAGATGAAGTATATTGGAATGTACTTATAGATAATGAGCGTGCGGTGTCACTTTATGAGAAGATGGGATATGAAAAAATGGTAGACGTTTCTGAAAGAGTCAAAGAACATGCACCGCAAAACAGAGAGGTAATGTTTTTTAGAAATAGAAAGAGATGATTATTCTTGCTAAGAGTTACATCAAAACAGTTATTAACAATATATGACAATTAGATGACATGTTATTTTACTTCTTCTTCGACCCTAATAAGGTTCGAAGAAAGAATTAGATTTATTCCAATTTGATATCTTTTGAATATGGACAGAAATGAATGAAGACATTCATAAGTAAGGAATATTTAAAGTGGTTAAGAAAATATAGCTTCCAGCGGATAGTAATTGAATCAAATGATTAGTATGGAGATGTCAGAAGAGTTTTTTGTGAAGAGCAAGAAGGTTAGTAGATGTGTGAATAGATTGTGATTGAAAAATAGGATTATCATTTTTATTAGGAAGGCAATGATATAGAAATAACTTATTATCGGCAAAAGATATACTATATATGTCAAAACTTTATAAGTAGATATTAGAAAATTAATTCTTAGACTGGTGAGAATGAAACGATTGGGAAAAATAGAAACAATAAAGGAGCGGCTGTAAATCATGGAAAGAATTGAATTAAAGGATAAAACAATTTTAATAACAGGAGCAGCAGGATTTATTGGGGCCAATCTTGTTCTTGAATTATTAAGAACACAAACCTCTATTCATATTGTGGGAATTGACAATATGAATGATTACTATGATGTATCGATAAAAGAATGGCGGCTTAGAGAAATTGAAAAAATGCTTGAAATGAATCTAGAGAATAAATGGACATTTATTAAAGGTTCAATTGTTGATAAGAATTTAGTAAATAAGATTTTTGCAGAGTATAAGCCGGCGGTGGTAGTTAATCTTGCGGCACAGGCAGGGGTGCGTTATAGCATTACGAATCCAGACGTATATATAGAGACCAATTTAATCGGATTTTATAATATTTTGGAAGCTTGCCGTTATAATCCAGTTGAACATCTGGTATACGCGTCTTCTTCATCTGTTTATGGAACAAATAAGAAGGTTCCTTATTCTACAGATGATAAGGTAGATAATCCTGTATCGTTATATGCAGCTACCAAAAAGAGTAATGAATTGATGGCTCATGCATATAGTAAACTTTATAATATCCCATCGACAGGACTTCGTTTCTTTACAGTATATGGTCCGGCAGGAAGACCAGATATGGCATATTTTGGATTTACTAATAAACTACTTAAAGGTGAGACTATTCAAATTTTTAATTATGGAAACTGTATGAGAGATTTTACTTATGTAGATGATATCGTCGAGGGGGTAAAAAGGATTATGCAGGGAGCGCCAGAAAAGAAGAATGGTAAGGATGGACTTCCTATTCCACCATATGCAGTATACAATATTGGAAATTCATCACCAGAGAATCTTTTAGATTTTGTAGATATCTTACAGCAGGAACTGATTAGAGTAGGTATGCTTCCGGAAGATTATGATTTTGAGCCATACAAAGAATTGGTTGCTATGCAGCCGGGAGATGTGCCGGTAACATATGCAGACATGACACCGCTTGAAAGAGATTATGGATTTAAACCTGTAACATCACTTAGAGAAGGACTTCGTAAATTTGTAGAGTGGTATAAAGAATTTTATAATATATAAAAATCAAATCTGTTCCAGAATTTGTGTAAATTAGAAGAATGGATATAAGATATGTTATGCTATCAGTTGATAAAGATAGACCTATTTTCATAGGTTCTGTCTCGGTGCACATTATAATACAGGTGGTGTACATCGTGGGCTGGAACTTCTTGGTATTACATAATATATTCCCAGAATACAGTTTTCTAACTTTTCAGAGAATTTGGATTTTCTTATGACCAACAAAGTGATTCTGCTATTTGTCCGAAAGGGCAATAACTAATATTAATATACCATCGTCTCAATTGTAATAAATCTACCGAAAAAGTATCTGTGCTGTTACCCAATATCGGGAAATATCTGTTTAGAATGTGATAGACAATCAAATTGTTTTGAACAAAGAGAAGTTCACAGAAAGATTTTGTACAGTAGTTGTTATCCTGCCTTTTCCTGAGACATTAACGGAATACTGGGAAATGATGCGCCCTAGGAAAATATGGGCGGAAGAAAGTTTTTCAGTGTTAAAACGAACAGTATTTATCAAAGATAAAGAAAGAGGATTCTCGCTGCAAATTAGTAATACTTCTTATCTGTATGAATATTCTTGTGTGGGAGTACCGCTGTTCCGGAGGAACGGATACCGCCAATCCGGCGGCAGGAAACCGCTGTTCCGGAACAGGGATACCGCACTTAATTGATTGTTACCTGCGAGTTTACTCGCTTAAGGCCGGATCTAATCCATATACCTCCCGCATGGATCTGTAATTCGCCGGATCCGTCGGGACGATATTGATCTTGTATGCATCATGCTTGATGCGGTCTAAGATCGCTTCCGACAGAGGACTGTCATCACCACCAAGCTGGTCATACCAGCCATTGGAATCATACTGGGAACAGAAAATGGTAGATGATTTCCTGCGTCTCCTGTGGAGAAGCTCCAGTATATCATGCTGTTCAGATTCGGTAGGTTTCAGCAGAAGCCATTCTGCAAATGTCAACCACTTTTTTACATTGTTAGGTAAGATGTTTTTTACACCGTTGAAGAGGCCTTGGAGAGTGAAGGAGGAATGAATATGTGTACGGCATTAGAGAAACTGGAAGAAAAAGGCCGTGAGGAGGGAAAATTGGAAGGAAGACTAGAAATGAAACAGGAAACGGTTCTATCCATGGCTAATCTTGGCATGCCGGTGGAGCAGATCGCAGAGGTAGTAAAAGAGAGCGTCGGTATAGTCCAGAAGTGGATTTCTGAAGGAAAAGCAGCGGTATAACCG
>OJSK01000509.1_pt1 | contig 41743 bp, 43 predicted proteins | sample 1599461 | NCBI WGS metagenome assembly OJSK01 (sample SAMN04168658, study PRJEB22393) | human gut metagenome | biome: human gut microbiome; feature: stool | host: Homo sapiens | collected 2014-03-24 | reverse complement strand
ACCCCGATCAGCTCGTCCAGATGGGCAAGCTGCTGGACGCCCTGGACGACGATGATGATGTCCAGAACGCCTGGCACACCCTCGAGAACGAGGAAGACCTGGATCGCTAAACCACAAGAATGCCAAAAGAGAGTGAAGGGCGACTTTTGCTCTCTTTTTTTGTACGGCAGAACGGTAGGGGCCGGGCATGCCCGGCCCGCAGCGTAGAAATGACCCGAGATTTTCGGGCTGCCGCAAAGTTCAGGGCCGGACATGTCCGGCCCCTACAAGCATGTTTTTAATTGAAAAGGAGCGTTACTATGCCAAAACTCCTTTGCCCGCACTGCCTGCAGCCGCTGGATGGCGGGTACCGCGGCGAGTGCCCCCACTGCGGGCGTTCGCTGGAAAACCGCAACCCCGAGGGCGCGCTGCCTCTGGGCACCCAGCTGGGCGGCAGGTACACGGTGGGCAGCTATTTGAGCGCCGACGGTGACGGTCTTGCCTACCGCGGCGTGCTGAATGACGAAAAGAAATTCGTCCTCATCAAGGAATATTTCCCGGTCACACTCTGCAACGGCCGCAGCGCCGACGGTGCGCTGATGCCCAAGGAGGAGAAGGAGGTCCTGTTCAAGACGAGCCGGATGGACTTCAAGGACCTGTACGACGACCTGAAAAACCTGACCCCGGCCACCGGCCTGTCCACGATTCTGGACGTTATGGAGGAAAACAACACGGTCTACGCCGTGGAGGAGAGCGAGAAGGGCATGACCCTGTCGCATTACCTGCACCTGCGCAGCCGCACACTGACCCCCGCCGAGGCCCGCACGCTGCTGCAGCCCATCATGGAGGGCGTGGCCCTGCTGCACAAGTCGGGGCTGATCCACCGCGGCATCTGCCCGGACAACATCGTGCTGCCCATCGATGGCACGGCCCGCCTGACCGGTTACGGCACGCTGGCGCTGCGCACCGGCGGCAGCGAGCTGAAGAGCCAGCTCTACCCGGGCTACGCCGCGCCGGAGCAGTACTCTGCCGCCGAGTTCAGCGGGCGCTACACCGATGTTTATGCGCTGGCCGCGGTCTGCTACAGGATGGTCACGGGGCAGACGCCCGTCGCCGCGCCCCAGCGCAAAGTGCGGGACAGCCTCGAGTCGGCGCACAGCCTCGAGGCGGGTGTGCCTACATGGTTCTCGCAGGTGCTGGCCTGCGCGCTGCGGCTGGACCCCGCCAAGCGGATGCAGACCGTGCCCGAGCTGATGAGTGCCCTGACCGACCCGAATGTCGCAAACGCGATGTTTGAGAAGGGCGACAACCAGATCAGCACCCGCAAGATCATGGCCGTGTCGCTCGTCGTCATCTTTGTGCTGGTCGTGCTGCTGCTCTGGAGCCTGATAGGCGGCAGCAAGGCTGACAGCACCCCTGTCTCAACGCCGCAGCCGACAGCAGCAAGCACGGCGGGGGAGACCACCGCCGAGACCGTGCCGAACCTGGTTGGCCTGCGCTACACTACTGACATCAAGGGTAACAGCGCCTACGACGACTACCGCATCGTGATGGTGGAGCAAAGCTCCGACACCGTGGCGCAGGGCGTGGTCATCAGCCAGGATCCGCCGGCGGGCAGTGAGAAGCTGATGGACGACCAAATCATCCAGATCACGGTCAGCAGCGGCCCGAGCCTTGTGGAGATGCCGGACATCATCGGCTTTACCCAGGCCAATGCCAGCAAAAAGCTGGACGCGCTGGGCATCCAGTACAAGATGGTCATGGTGGATAACGACGGTACGATGGCCGCGGGCTGTGTGGCGAGCACCGACTACAAGGCCGGAACGAAGATAAACACCGAGAATGTGACTGTCATCGTCAGCATCGCCGGGGAGCGGGATGACACGCTGGTGGCGCAGACGGGGAATGCGGCAGAAAGCAATTCGGCTTCCCCTGAGGGGGAAGCTGTCACCGAAGGTGACTGATGAAGGGCAGGTTTTCCGTGATACCCCGCTAACGGGTGACCACAGGAACGCCGCCCCTCATCCGGCCCTGCGGAGCCACCTTTCAGTCTACGCGCTAAGAGCCGCCTTCGGCGGTTGCGCTCCGACACGCGCCTGCGGGCGCAGCCCCAAGGGGGAAGGCGAAGCAAAACAAAAAAGAGCAGTCTCTTGCGAGACTGCTCTTTTTCAGTGCATTTCAGGCAATGCCGACGCGGCGAGATTAGTCGCTGACGTAGGGCATCAGAGCCATGTAGCGGGCACGCTTGATGGCAACCGTCAGCTCACGCTGATGGAAAGCGCAGGTACCGGTAACACGGCGGGGAATGATCTTGGCGCGCTCGCTCACGTACTTGCGCAGGCGGGGCAGATCCTTGTAATCGATGTGCTCGACGCGGTCAACGCAGAAGGAGCAAACCTTCTTGCGGCCACGATGCATCGGACGAGAAGAACGATCCATAGCCATTGTGGAAACCTCCTTGTTAGAATGATACTTTCGATTTTAGAACGGCAGGTCGCCCTCATCCTCGATCAGTGCAAAGTCGTCATTGCTGCCGGCAGAATAGCTCGGCGCAGGGGCGGCCTGTGCAGCGGGACGGGGAGCGGGGGCTGCCGTGGGTGCGCCGTAACCGGCATCACCCATCGGTGCGGCGTTTGCGGATTTGGGAGCGGCAAAGTTGACGTTGTTGGCCACGATCTCAATCGCGGTGCGGTTGTTGCCGTTCTTGTCCTGATAGCTGCGGCTCTGCAGACGGCCGTCAATGGCGATCAGAGAACCCTTCTGGAAATACTTGCAGACAAACTCTGCCGTGCGGTCCCAGGCGACAACATCCAGCCAGTCAGCCTGACTCTGGCCGTTGGCGTCACGGCGTCCGCGATCACAAGCGATGCGGAACGACGCAACGTTCTTGCCCGTCGTAGTCTGGCGCAGCTGCGGGTCCGCGGCAAGGCGGCCCATGATTGCAACAACATTCAGCATTGGTTTACTCCTTACTCCTCAACAGCAAGAGTCATGCTGCGAAGAACGCCCTCGGTGATCTTGAAAACGCGGTCCAGCTCAGCCGGGAAATCGGGCTCGCTGGTGAAGCTGATCACCGTGTACACACCCTCGGTCTCATCGTTGATGGGGTAAGCAAGACGCTTCTTGCCCCAATCATCAACAGAATCGATCGTACCATTCGCTGCGATCAGGTTCTTGAACTTGTTGATCAGAGCGTTGGAAGCCTCTTCGTCGAGGTTCGCGGTGGTAACCATCATGGTTTCGTACTTAGCCATATTCTGTGCACCTCCTTTTGGACATTAGGCCTTCTCTTTTAACGGAAAAGACAAGGATAACCGTGTGATTTCACACAGCATCTAATTATAACAAGTAAATCCGCGTTTGTCAACGCAAAATTTGCTCTGCACAGCACAAAATTGCGGATTTTTTAAAAAAACCTGGACGTTCCGTAAAAGTGTCCTATTGCTTTTTCTGCCCGCTTTGCTATAATGGGCTTAATACTGTACAAGTCTTGCTTGCATAGCCGGACGCGGTGCTAGTAGGGGCGAGCATTGCTCGCCCGCTGCCCGCTTGCCATGCAGGAAACGATGGGGGAACGCAGGGCAGCGATAAGGCTGCGCGGGCGACCAATGGTCGCCCCTACATGTGTTCCCGCTTTGAAAAAAAGAAATGGAGCGTTCGCATGAGAATCGTGGTCGTCGGCCTCGGCAAGGTTGGCCGTGCCCTGACCGCCCAGCTTACGGCGGAAAATAACGACATCGTCGTCATCGACCAAAACCCTGCCCTGATCGAGGACATTGTCAATATCTATGACGTGCGCGGTCTGGCCGGCAACGGCGGCTGCTATGACGTGCAGAAGGAGGCGTTTGAGGACGGTGCAGACCTGCTGATCGCCACAACGTCCAGTGATGAGATCAACATCCTGGCCTGCCTCGTCGCCAAAAAGCTGGGCACGCAGCACACGATTGCACGTATCCGCAACCCGGAGTATGAAAAGCAGCTGCGCTTTATGCGCGATGACCTTGGTCTGTCGATGTTCGTCAACCCTGAAAAAGCCACGGCGCGTGAGATCGCCCGCGTGCTGCGTTTCCCGTCTGCCATCAAGCGTGAGCAGTTCTGCCGCCAGCGGTTTGAGCTGATCGAGTACCGCCTGGCCGACGACAACCCGCTGGTGGGCTTGCAGCTGTCGGACCTGTACCGCAACATCCGGGTCAAAATTCTGATCTGCGCCGTCGCCCGCGGCAGCGAGACGATCATCCCCACGGGTATGTTTACGCTGCGGGCCGGGGACAAGATCTACCTGACGGCCTCGGCCCGGGATCTGGAATCCTTCTTCCGCAAGCTGAACCTGTTCAAGGCCAAGGCCAGCAACGTCATGATCGTCGGTGCAAGCCGGATGACCTACTATCTGGTCAAGGAGCTGCAGGACATCCAGAAGCGGGTGACCGTCATCGACAGCGATGCGGCCCGCTGCCAGGAGATGAGCGAGAAGTTCCCCGGCGTGCTGGTCATCCACGGCGACGGTGCGGATGCCGAGCTGCTGAGTGAGGAGCGCATCACCGATATGGACGCCTTTGTGGCGCTGACCGGCCTGGACGAAACAAACATCATTCTGGCGATGTACGCCTCCCAGATGAACTCCTGCAAGGTCGTGGCCAAGATCAACCGCGAGTCCTTCGCCGAGCTGGCCGCTGCCAAGGGGATGGTGGACAGCGTCGTCTCCACGGCGTCGGTCACGTCGGAGTCCATTGCCATGTACGTCCGCGCCATGCAGAACAGCTTTGAGTCGGAGAACATCAAGACGCTGCACCGTCTGGTGGGCGGGCGCGTGGAGGCGCTGGAATTCAACGTTGCGCCGGGTTTGCCGTTCATCGGCGTACCGCTGAAGGATCTGACCCTGCGCAAGGGGCTGCTGGTGGCGGGCATCGTGCGCCGCAATGGCCAGACGGTCATCCCGTCCGGCAACGATGCCCTGCAGGAGGGCGACGATGTCGTCATCGTCACCACCGACACAACGCTGCACTCGCTGCGCGACATTGTAAAGTGAGGACGCAGCCATGAACTATAAAATGGTAGGGTTTGTGCTGGGGCGCATCTTCCTGATCGAAGCAGCCCTCATGCTCTTTCCCATGGGCTGCGCCGCCATCTACGGCGAGTGGAGCGTTGTGCTTTCCTTCCTGTGGCCGGCGCTGATCGTGCTGGCGCTGGGCCTGATAACCAGCCTGCGCACCCCCCAAAACACGAAAATCTACGCCCGCGACGGCCTGGCCATCGTGGCGCTTGTCTGGGTGCTGATGTCGGTTTTCGGCGCACTGCCGTTTGTCATCTCCGGCGAGATACCGTCCTTTGCCGATGCTTTTTTTGAGACGGTCTCGGGCTTTACGACGACAGGCTCGACAATTCTGACCGACGTCGAGGCGCTGAGCCACGGCACGCTGTTCTGGCGCAGCTTTTCCCACTGGATCGGCGGCATGGGCGTGCTGGTCTTTGCCATGGCCGTGCTGCCCATGACCGATGGCCGTGCCATGCACCTGATGCGCGCCGAGGTCCCCGGCCCGACCTGCGGAAAAATTTCCAGCAAGCTGAGTGACAGCGCAAAGATTTTGTATGCCATTTATCTGGTCATGACCGTCATCGAGACGATTCTGCTCTGTGCGGGCGGTATGCCGCTGTTTGACGCGCTCATTCATGCGTTCGGCACGGCGGGCACGGGCGGCTTCAGCAACAAGGCGCTGAGCGTCGGCGCGTACAACAGCCCGTATTTTGAGATCGTCATCGGCGTGTTCATGCTGCTGTTCGGCATTAACTTTAACCTGTATTATTTCCTGCTGCTGCGTCATTTCCGTGAGGCGCTCGCCTCCGAGGAGATGCACGTCTACTTAGGCATCGTCGCGTTCTCGACGCTGACGATCACGGCGAACATCGCGAGTATGTACGACAGTGTCGGCACGGCGCTGCGCACGGCGTTCTTCCAGGTGTCGTCCATCATCACGACCACCGGCTACGCCACGGCGGACTTCAACCTCTGGCCGACCTACTCCCGCATCGTGATCGTGATCCTGACGTTTGTGGGCGCATGCGCGGGCTCGACGGCGGGCGGCTTGAAAGTATCGCGCGTCATCATCCTTTTCAAGGCGGCACGGCAGGACCTGAACAAGATGCTGCACAGCCATGCCGTGACGACGGTCCGCTTTGAGGGCAAACCGCTGGACGAAAAGACGCTGCGCGGTGTGCACAACTATTTCAACATTTATATGCTGCTGTTGACGCTGTCGGTGCTGCTGCTCTCGCTGGACGGGTTCGATCTGGTGACGACGTTTACATCCGTCGCGACCTGCCTGAACAACGTCGGTCCCGGCCTTGAGATGGTCGGCCCGATGGGCAGCTTTGCGGATTTCTCCGCTCCGGCCAAGCTGCTGGCCTTTGACATGCTGGCGGGCCGTCTGGAGCTCTACCCGATGCTGGCCCTTTTTGCCCCGCGCCTCTGGCGCAAGCGCATCAACGCGATGCACGAGGCGAGAGCGAAGTAAGGGGGAGGGCGGGTGTTCTTTCTTTACAAAGAAAGAACCAAAGAAATTCCAAACCAATACAATCACAGAACCGGGCAGCTGCCATCTTTACGGCAGCTGCCCGGTTTTGGTTTATGTATGGACGTTTCGGGGGTAGGGTGTAGGGCGGCCAGCCCTCTGGCCGCCGCAAGGGGCGTACTGCCTTGCGGTGCTAATCTGTTTTTAAAGGGGGCTATAGGCGGGAAAAAATGTGAGTACCCCCACAAACTGGGAATTGTTACACTTAAAAAAGCGGAATTTCACCATCATAGTTTTCTGCTTTTTCCAATAGCGGTCCTTTAGCTCCCATCGTAAACGCGATGTCGCTACTGCGGATAGAGAGCAGCTCCATTCCGGGTCTCACCTTCAAAAAATCCATCATTTTCTTCGTAAGAAGAATTTGCCCCTCCTGTGAAATCTCTACCCAGCAGTAGGAACGCCCTTTGTATTTGATAAATTCGCCAGAACCTGCTGAGTAGTCAAGCAACGGTGGAGTATCGTCCAAAATGTGACCAAGTTTTGACGGATGCAAAAGGCCTTTCCGGGTGACGCAGAAGCCACCGGTAATCTTACTTCCGGTAAAAAGATATACTTTTCCTTCATCTGCAATGTGATATTCTTCCATTGCCTGCGGTGGAATCCGCAATGTTCCATCCGTCCGAATGAGTGATTTCCCGAAAATAAATTTTCCTCCCTTATTCATTTGTGGCATAAAAACACCTCCTGAAATTCTAATTTACCTTATTATACCACACCCCGCCGCTGCGTGTCTATTTCCCGCCGTGCCCGCATACCCTGTACCAAACCACAACAGGGGAGGGGCTTGCCATGCGGCGGGATGCAGACAGAGAGGAACGAAACGCAAGATTGCTGGCGGGCGTGGTGCTGGCGGCTATGTTGGTGATGCTGTCCGGCATCATCCATCTGCTGTACCACCGGGAGTACGCCGAGACCGACACCCCCAACGACTGCTTTGCGGTGTCGGCGGCGACGGGGGAGACGGCGCTGCCCAAAATCGTCTGCCTGACCTTTGACGACGGCCCCAGCAAAAACACCCGGCCAATTCTGGAAATTCTCGATAAGGAGCAGGTCCCGGCCACCTTCTTTGTCTGCGCGCAGGACGCCAACGAAAAATATCTGCCCCTTGTGGCGGACATTGCGGCGGCGGGGCATCAGATCGCGCTGCACAGCGCGACGCATCAATACTCCAAAATTTATGCGAGCACGGACGCATTCTGGCAGGACATCAGAACGCTGCGCCAGGCGTTGGAGCCGTATGTGGATGTGGCGGCCATCGACTGGCTGCGTTTCCCCGGCGGCAGCACAAACACAGTCAGCCACCGCTACGGCGGAAACGGCATCATGAAGGCCCTGAAGGCCCAGGCCGAGGACAAGGGCTACCACTGGATCGACTGGAACGTCTGCGCCGAGGACGCCACCGCTAGCCACCCGGATGCCGCGCAGATTTTGCGCAACATTCGCCGTGATGCCGATGGTCAGGACACCTGTGTCGTCCTGCTGCATGATACAAAAGCAACAGGTCAGACCGTCAAGGCCCTGCCCGATATGATCGCCTATTTCCGGGAGCAGGGCTACAATTTTTGTACGGTTGCACAGATGGATGCCTTGCAATGTGAAACAAAATAGGGTATAAGGTATTGGCGATTCTGTGTAAGTCTACGGGAATCTATATATGACGTTGTTACGAATAAAAGCAGACATATTGGCTTTGCCGGAAATACCACAAAACTCCGTAAATCTACGCAATTTTACAAAAATTGGTGTAGTAATGGTGTAGTAAATCAGCCAACATGCAGGACGGAGCTGCTGCCGGTTGGTGTAAACTCGACTAGACGAACCATCTGCTGTACAGCAGTGTTTGCGTTTGCGTGGGTATACACATTCAGCGTGATGGCAACATTGGAATGCCCCATGAGGTATTGCAGCGATTTAATGTCGATGCTTCGGTTTGCCATGTTGGTGCAGAAAGTATGGCGGAAGGTGTGGGGCGAGATGCGCGGCAGGGGAGTATCGGGGTGCAGCCGATTGTACTTCTTGACGGCAGACATTAAGGACAGATTGAAATTTCGTCTGGCGCGAATCGTGCCTTCTCTGGATACTTGTAGAAAATCACAGTAACCGTCAATCATAATTTTGACTTTACGGCTTTTGGCTTCTTCGACCAAGCGTTGAAAGCTGTGATATACACTGTCGCTCATGTAAATGTCGCGGATGCTGTGCCAGCTTTTGGGTTTGGTTACATGAAAAGTACGGTCGCGGGCAAGCGTAAGCTGATGGTTGACGTGAATGATGCAGTTCTGCATATCCAAGTCGTGAACTGTAAGGCCGATAAACTCGCTGATGCGGAGCCCGGTGCCAAGCAAGATATTGTAGGCATCGTATTGTTTACAGAAAATTGGGTCATTCCTTATAAAGGAAAGAAACGAGATTTGCTGTTCTTCTGTGAGTGCTACGGCACCGAACTTATCGTCTGCGGCATATTCTTTGGCGCTTATCTTAAAGGGATTCTTACGGATAAGGTCATCCTCACAGGCCTGATCGAAAGCAAAACTTACGACGCTCAGATACCGACCGATTGTACTGGATTTCTTCCCATCACGGTATAACTGAATGATCCAATTCTTGGCATCTGATTTCTTAATGGATTTTACAGGGTGATAAAAGATATCGTACCCTTGCAGAATTTTAAAGACGTTTTGATAGTTTTCTATCGTGGTTTCGCACAGACCGACTTTTAGGCTGAGCGTCTGCTCAATCAATTTGATAGCAGAAATGCTGCCCGCATCATAATCAATACCGTCGAAAGAATCTCGCTGAATAAGAGCTTCCCGCTCACGCAGCTCTTTCAAATCGTTGGAATAAATGGTTTTCTGCTTGCCGCGAATATCAGAATAGCGGTACATATAAATACCGTCTTTGCGTTGACTCTCTCCTGTTTTTAGAATGCGACCTTTAGAATCTTTTCTTTTGGTCATCAAAACTCTCCTTTCTGCGGTAACAGGAAAGAGTCCGGATATGACGTATATATTGTATCATATTGACCGCCTTTCTTATTGAAGAAAATGTGAACGAATGAAAAGTTGCCTTTTCTGCGATGTGTGGTATAATATAAGTAAATGAAAATCGGAGGAGATTGGGTTTATGTATTTTGCGCCGTTTATTGTAAGAGCAGAACATGAACGGAAAGTCCCAGTTGTCATAGAGAGGGCAACAGCAGAGGACTTGAAAGCTACCGCCAAAGTACCGAAATGGCAGACGGACTGGACTTCGGAATATCTTGCCGATGAAAAAATTGAAAAGTATTCTTTGAAAACGAAAGAGGGAAACTTGATTGCGCTCGGCGCGTATCGGGTAATGGGGCGCAAGGCGTATGTGTATATCCTGTATCTGGAAAGTGCGCCCGCCAGCAACCCGACACTGACTGCCAAGCGGGAATACTATGGCATTGGCGAAGTGATGATTGCTTTTGGCATCAAGTTTTCGATTGACAGCGGCTGCCGCGGCGATGTTTTGTTTGAAGCCAAGACACCGGAACTTGCCAGGCACTACGAAAAAGACTTCCACGCCCGCCCGGTGGCAACGCTGAACAGCGACGGCCCGCAGCGCTATATGCTGGCCGATGAAGATGCATGGAATCTCTTTGAAAAATTTCTTGCAGAGGAGGAACCGTAATGGAAAAGATGCTGGACGAACGTTATAAAATTGATGAACTGGCCGATGCAGCGGGTGGCTATTTTGCCATGCCATCGGCAGATGAACTTGCCTACACAGAACTCTTGTTTGATGTCTGCGATCAGTTTGGAATCCATTACTATGCCGCAGATAAGAAAGCGCGCGCGTTTGTTGAGGAAGTGACACGCGTAACATGGGCAAAGCAGCAGGAAGAAAAGACAGGAGTGGAGCAAAGCATCCGCCCTGCATTTACCGCGTAAAAGAGAATATGTATATGCCAGCCGGAAGTGATTTTCTTCCGGCTGGTTTTTTTAGAGGCGTATTAAAGGGAATAAGTCTGTTCAATATATCTATCGAAATCTTTGCGCTTGATAAGACGTTTACTGCCAACCCATAGAACAAACGGGCAACGTTCATCATTAGAAATTTCGCGCAGCTTATTGATGCCGATGCCAGAGTAAGCGGCAGCTTCTTCGAGGGTTAGGTTGGATTTTTCCCAGATGGGAACTTCTTTCATAGATGGTCTCCTTATAGGCGTGTGGGGGGGGGTATTATTTGATTAATGGTCAAAAAGAGTAAGAATATCATTGCACGCAATGGAGGTTACCCCCACAAAACGGAACTGAGAATTTCGAGTGCTTTCTTGCGGCGACCATAGTAAATTCGCAAAGAAAGCGAAATGCCTTTCTGTTCAAGTGCATGTAAAATTTCATTGGTGTTCTTAAAACGCTGCGGGGAAAGATAGGAATAGTAAAGAATCAAATAATAAAATTCCCCATTTTGTGTCTCTCCCGTATCAAATTTACAGAGGAATCAATGAGCTGCAGCATCTTTTTACTGCGTGCTATGGACTGGGCGTCGCCCTCAAGACGCGGATTGGAAATATCTAAATCGGTGATTTGGATTCCGTTGGCAGCGCCATATTCTGCGCGAAATTCTGCTTGGAGATTTTGTTCCGAGACTTCTACGTTCCATAAAACGTCACGGTAGTTCTGCATGAGTTTTGCGGTGTCATGAATATATTTTGAATCCTTTGTACTTTGTGCGGCTAATGTCATAGGCAACACTCCTTTATTATTAGAATTTTGATGCTAAAAGCTCTCTGGCCGTGTTTTTCGTTGCGGCTGCATTGGCTTTCCGCATATCCTTGCCAGAAAAGAGAATCGGTGCACAGTGTTCGAGGACGCGCCCATAAATGCGTGAATGCTCTAAATCGGGTGGGTTCTTCATCTGTTCCAATGTCAGATTGGTTGTGACAATCAGGGGCTTGCAGCTGCGGTACTCGTCTGTGGCTACATAGGTCTGTGCGATACGGTGCAGCCGAATACGGCGCGGAACTTCCGACTTGATGGCATTCGTGTCGCTGCATCCGGATAAGTAGAATGCAAAGCGCTCGGGCTCTTGCTGCAATAACAGTCGTTTTGCGCGAACACCGAGCCGATAGCCGCGAAGGTGATGACTGGAAAAGAGGCGCAGGAGTTTGTCGTGCGTCAAGGACGTGACGACTTTTTTACGGTAACTTTCACTCGCCGTAAGGCGGGTAGAACAGCCGCAAGGAACCTCGCCGAAGATGGCTGTGAGCGACAACAGCTCATAATTGAGGTTGTTATGGGACGGTAAAGCTGGAGACTGTGAAGAAATAGGAATCACCTCGTTTTCCTACCGTAAGCACATTATCCACGGTGCAGCTTTTCCGTTTGGAATGTCTAAAAGGTGATTGCGACGCGGATAAGCCGCCAAAATGTGCAAGTAGAGATTTCTGGAAGATTTTTCGGACGAAATGGAGGTCAATTTTTTACGGAGGTGGCCGGATTTTTCATATCCAGCCATGCAGAAAATTTCTCTTTTTGCATGACGGAAATGATGGTGCAAGACGAATCCGCAAACCGTGTTGTCTGAAACTGGTCGCACAAAGCACCGGTATCATCGGTCATGCAGTACAGCGCGATAATGTCCAGAACCTCTTTCATTTCAAGGTTGTCATAATTACGCACGGCTTTGATGGGTAGGCAGTGGTCATAGACGTGTTCGATGCAGACGGTGCATTCGCGGAAGTGGGGAAGATTTTGCTGTTCGGCATACTGCTTTAGTGCCGCATGAAGTGATGACTGCAAAAATTTGAAGCCCTCGGTGTGGGTCTTTTTGGGCAGCAACGCGGGCAGTCTGACGGACAGAATACCGTCTGTTACATCAATGCGGATGCCCTGCATTTCAGCAGCTTGCAGATAATAGTCCTGCGGCATACCACCGTAAATAGTAAACAGAAAACTGCGGAGTTGGGCGGTGCTGCGCTCACTGAGTAAAGCGGTACGTTTGGCTGCGTCAAGAAATTGAACAGGATCTGCGCCGGGTAGCAGATATTCCAGTTCGTGCAGCTTTTTATCAATGTCGATAAGATAACGCTGCTCCAAACGAAGGCGAGTTAAAAGAGCATCTGGATTCAATAAATTACCTCCTCAGTTTGCGTATAAGCGCGTATTATAGACGCAATATTATCTATTCGGATAAAAGTAGTACGCATAATGTGCATATTAGGACGTATTACCATCTTATTACGCTGGTGTAAAAGGCTGAACAAACAAAAATGCCGCACCAAAATCAGGTGCGGCATAGGGAAAAATACCCTTGCAACAGAACTTTTATGTGCATATTAAGTGTAGCATAGTGGGCTGTGAAAAAACTAGGGCTTTTTCTCTGCAAATATTGTGCGTGATTTTTGTAGATTTGTTGACGTCGGTAAGGGTAAAAACTTACATGCACTGTTGCTCTTCCATAGAAATTTGTTTTGGCAGTTCCAGCATATTGCTCTTTCTGCTATAGAGCAGTGGCCATTTAAGTGCGGTGTTGCTGCCGCTTTTTCGATTATTATATTGGAGCAGCATCGCTTCGGCATACCCGATAGAACCGGCTTTGCGCTCTCTGGCGGTGCGGCTGATTTCTCTGGCCGAACAACGACCGACTTTTTCTTTGAAGGTATCGTCCTTTAATTCGTCGCCGAATGCGCAAATCAGCCGGGTGATACCCCGCAGGATACCGGAGGATAGGGAATCGGGTTCACCCTCCCATGTAATAACACAAAGACGCAATACGCGCTGCAATACATCATAGCCATATTTATTGTAAATATCCTCCAGGGTCGCAATACAGCACACAGCGCCGGGGCGTGAATTACTGGAAATACGCAAATCGAATGATTCTACCAGTGCTTTAATGATAAGCTGTTTGTCGTTTCCGGCTTCGACGTTTGCCATAAAAATTTCATAAGGAAGTAGTTTCTTTACGTATTTTTGCTGGTTTGCAAAGACATCTGCTTCCTGCTGATATTCCAAATCATCATAAACCATGCACCAGACGGGGGTATCGCGAGAACCTGAAACCTCTGCAACAATCTCAATAGTATGCTGCCCATTGATAACATAGTTGATTCCATTGCGTCGACTGACTTTAACCGGGTTGATTTGGTATAGATCAAAGTGATCAGCGGTACGCTTTATATGCAGCTGTGACAAATTGCGTTGGTATTCCTGATTTGAGACTAAGTTTTTGATGGGTATTTGTTCGAAGTGAACATTGGGAACATACTGTTCAAACCCCATTGCTTTCGACCTCCAATAAAGAGTTTAATGTATCTGCAGCGCTTATCAAATGCCGTAATTCGTTACGCAGTTGTTTTCGCCCGGCTTCTGTAATTAGGGAGAAATCTACCGTAAAATTGGTGCGCTGCAATGACTGTATCCACGATGGAATCGTTAAGGCTAAACTGTTGATTCCCGCGTCAGGGTCGAACGTCGGCATATCCTTTACACTGGGTCCGGAAATCAGAGGCTCGGCCTGGCTTTGCGACAATCGCTGAAGAGTGCTATTTCCCGGATAAGAAGAGCCTTTTTTTGAAACAGCGTACCCACATACAACATCAACAGGTACTTTTACTGTACCGGAAAGGATTTGCTCGGCTTTTTGGGGATCTTCTTGAAAAATGGTGTCGATGCCGTTTGCGTATACGGCATACCGGGTAACAGTGGCGGGATTTAAATGATATTGGCGTCCAAGACGTTCTTTGATATGTACCAGCCGCGTTTCGGGTTGGTTCTTTGCTCTGGAAAGTTCACGGTGACGGCGCTCTTTGCATTGATTGGTTCCGGCGGCGCGGTGTGGGGCAATGACTTTTTCTGCATTGTACAGTTTCCCAATCAGATAGCGGCGCATATCGGAAGGCAGGATACGCTCAGACAATTCGCGCTCGCAGATTTGTGCCACGATTTCGATTTCGGATAAAAAATTCGTTTTATAGACATCAAAAGAAATTTTATGGCGACGGCATATTTCAACGCGCTCAAAATCGGATATAATATAACTATGCCAACATTGGACAGGCTTCTGGCTGCCATTGGTTAAAATATCTGTTTCCAAAGCGGTATATTCTGCGGTGCTTAGTGGCAGAACCAACAGCCGCAGTGCCGGATTGATTTTAAGTTTCTCGGTGCATTCGCTCATAGCACGGTACTCCTTCCGACAGTATTACTCAAATTAAATCGAATGAGATTCTCGACCGGAATATATTCCCCGGTCATGCGGAATTGCTCTGACGTATTCCAACCGGGGCAAACGCTGCATAACTGTTGAATAAGGGGCTTGCTGTAAAGCTCGAAACAGCGGTTACTCAATAATCGTTCCCACCGCACGGCATGGGAAATTTGAGATTTTTCGCTGGGGACGATTGCAAAAGTTAAATTTGTGGGATTAACCAGAAGTGCAACATAGTCGGGATTTCCGAGTAAATGAAGTGCAGTACGGTGAATGCGGATTCGGTTGCGGGAGCAATCGATTACAACAACAGGGGAAGTAGTATCATCTCTCATGGGTTATGCACCTCCGCGCCGGATGGCGTTTGTGGGGAAGTAGAGATTTTGTCTTCCTTTAGACCGAAAACGGTAAAGCCATTGAAGATATTGATTTGCAGTTGCTTTTGATGTTCGGTGACAGGTAGACCAAACTGGTTCTGCCATTCGGCAGGATATACAGGAGTGCGTTTGGCGCAGGCTTTGCCATCTGCGCCGGTGCTGCGTTGGTATGTTTCGCTGGAACATAAATCAAAAACAAACAGCAATTCCTGATTGGCGGATATAAGTTTTCCCATCAATTTGTAGCGGTAAGAAGAATCCCAGTTCATCATCTCGGCCAATTTTGCAAAGAATACGCGGCAGATGACCTGCTTGGGTTTACGCTTTGCGGTATTGCTGCACCAACGAAAAGAATCTTTTTCATCCTCCCGGCAAGGACGGATGACGAGTTTCTTTGTATCTTGGTTGACAAGTATCTGGATGTATTCCACGGTTGGCAGTTTATTCAGGCAAGCCATATTTACATAAAGTTTGCTGCCACAAAAAGTAATAGAAGGTTCAAATGTGTGGGCGAAAAACTCGCCACGGACTACCTGATAACCGTCAAAACTGAATGCTTCTTCCGGAATGGTGCCGATTTCAGCTCCTCTATCCATCAGACATCCTCCTCCTCTTTAAAACTGCTGATTAACTGTGTGATATGTTGCGCAAGCTGTTCCGGTGGGCTTGGCTGCGGCTCCGTACCGGCGTATATGGTGCCATCGGCAGCAATATCCCATTGCCCGTCCCGATCAATAGCGGAGGTTTCGGATGCTTGCGTGTGCTTGTAGTATTCGCTACCAAAACTGTCGGCCCATGACTGGGGGTATGCAAGAATGGTTTGTTTGCGACCAGGAAGGTGCAGAGGGGAAAATTCCAGATTAGAAACATCATTTTGCTGCCGAAACTCGTCAAGAAATTCGGCAGGAATCAAAATTTCCGTTTCGTTCAAATCAAAAATCAGGACGGATTCCTCAACACGCTGACGGCGAACACCACTGGCGCGATAACGATATTTCGGATCCCAATGAAACAAGTCGAAAATTGTTTCAATATAAGCTGCACAAGAAATCGGTTTTGGCATGGGTTTCCCGCTGGCACTGGATGCCCATTTGACAGCCGTTCGACAATTTCTATCGCACTTGCGAACGGCAAAAAACTTCTTTTGAGGATGAACAAGAAACTCTACATATTCGGGATTGTTCAGCTTTTTCAGCGCGTCGGAACTGAAAGTGATATTATCCATAGAGAAAGTGACGCGAACTTTCTGTGCGGTGCCAAAGAATTGTGTCCGTGCGATTTCAAAACCACGAAAATCGGGATCGCCGGTCTGTGCCTGAATAGAAATCTCGTTTTCATCCGTCTGTGTAAGAGATGAAATTTCAGCGGAAGCGGCCACATAATCAGATGAGGAAAAGGATGCCCAGCGGGGATTGACAGTTACAAATCCTTTGAGTGCGCCGCTTGGTATTACATGAAGTTCAGGAATGCCGCTGCCGCCATATTTTGCATTGCTGATTTTTCTTTGTACGGCTACAAAATCAGTCGGGGAAATAATGGCTTCATGATCTTCTTTGTAGCGGTATTGATTCCGTTCGCCGCGATTTTTTCTGGTACGATGGTCGAGATAGTTCGGTGTATAGGTTTTGCGTGCCAATACTTCGCCGCAATGTCTTTCATTTTGAAGAACGCCCAACACGGAATTGCTGCTCCAGACAGTATTGCCCTTTTTGGTTGGACGGCCTAATGCTGTCAGCAATTCTGCAATTTGGGAGGTAGAATATCCATACAAATAGGTGAAGAAAATGAGGCGGACGGTTTTGGCTTCTTCTTCATTGATGATAAGCTTTCCGTTTTCATCTTGATCGTAGCCCAGCAGAGGAGGAGTGAGAAAAATCCCATGTGAGAATCGCATCTCATAGGAGGCGTTCATGCTTGTACTTTTGGTGTGGGATTCCTCCTGCGCCATTGCGGAAATAAAGGACAGGCTCATTTCGGAGGTGCTGTCCAGCGTGAAAATTTGCTCGTTCTCAAAAAATACACCAATAGGAGGTGTTTGGGACTTTAAAGCGGTTACCGTGCCAACACAATCAACAATGTTGCGAGAAAATCTGGAAACACTTTTGGTGATAATCAAATCGATTTTTCCGTTAGTACAATCATCTATCATACGCTTAAAAGCATCACGATGATGAAGAGAAGTACCGGAAATACCCTCGTCCGCATAGATTCCGACAAGTTCCCAGTTGGGGTGCCGTGAGACATAGCCCTCATAATAATTCTTTTGAAGTTCATAGGAAGATGTCTGGTGCGGATCATCGGTAGAGACTCTGGCGTAAACGGCAACCCGACGATGAACGGTATCGTCGTAAAGGCCGGTTTCGGTTTTCGCGGGGAGCACTACGAGAAGATTAGGATCAATGCCCTGATATCGTAAACGAATTTTTGCTTTTTGTTCTGTAATGCTGTTGACAGATGCTTCTTGTTCTTTCATTGTCAAATCTCCGGATTCTAAAGCTAATGTGGCGTTGTTACTATTTTATCGCGCCTAATCGTTTCTTTCCATGCACAGGAAGTCAAGTGAATTGACTAAAAAATCAAGCCCTCACCTTGCCGAAAGGCAGGAAAATGATCAAGGAGGACTTTGACATGAACATTGATTATGAAAAGATTGGACAAAGAATTCGAGGGTGGAGAATTCGAAAGAAAATGACACAAGAGCAGATGGCCACGCTTATCGAAAGAGAACCAGCATACATCAGCCGTATAGAGAATGGTAGGCAGAAACCAAGCCTTGATACATTGCTGAGAATATGTTGTGCGCTGGAGTTGGACATCAGTGACTTGCTGTTAGATATGTCAAATGTGAAGAAAAATCAAATCACCACACGGATCCGTGAAATAGAACTTTTACTGGACGGATGCAATGACTGCGAAGCTATCGTGATTCTCCGAACAGCAAGGGCTCTGAAAGCGATTCTGAAGCAATGCAAAATGTAAATGCAAAATTGTAATTGCAGTGAGTTATTGACGGAAAGGCGCGGGGCAGCTATAATACAAACCAACAATAAATTTTACAGGAGGCGGCTTGTGAACATTGACTGGAATGTAAAAGAGTATCTGAAGGACTTCGCCTTTGTACCGAAATACGGCGAGGCGGTGCTGGATATGATTGACGCGGCGCCGGGGACACTGGCGGTGGATTTAGGCTGCGGCAATGGCGGGCTGACCGGCAAGCTGATCGAGCGCGGTTACCGGGTCATCGGTGTGGATGCCTCCGTGTCGATGCTGGCCCTTGCCAGGGAGCGCCACCCCGACACGACGTTTTTGCAAGCAGATGCCTGCACGTTCCAACTGCCGGAGCAGGTGGACGTCATCTTCAGCAACGCAGGACTAACTGATTGCCAACATTGCGTCCCAGCTCAAGCCCGGCGGGCAGCTGGTCTGTGAGTTCGGCGGCAAGGGCTGTGCCGAGACCGTCCACGCAGCGATGGAAAAAATCTTTGCGGCTCATGGGCTGACCTACCGCCGCACCTTCTATTTCCCCACGGTGGGGGAGTACGCGCCCATGCTGGAGCGCCACGGCTTGCAGGTGCGTGCGGCGCTGCTGTTCGACCGCCCCACGCCCCAACAGACGGAGGACGGTCTGGCGGACTGGATACGCATGTTTGATAAAGCGCCGTTTGCAGGCGTGTCCGAAGAACTGCAGGAGACCATCATCCGTGAGGCGGTGGAGACACTGCGCCCAGTGCTGTACCACGATGGACGCTGGTATGTGGATTGCGTGCGCATCCGCATCAAGGCAGTCAAGGAGGAAAAATAAATGGCTTTTAGTATCCCCTGGCTGGAGACGGTCAGCAAGAGAGAGCGCCAGCGTCGCGAGGAAAAGGCACAGAAGCTGATGTTCCCCTTTGGGGACGAGCAGCGCACGGCAGAACTGGCCGTGCTGCGGGCACTTATCCAGACGAAGGCGCGAGACGCGGATCTATTGTACCAGCTGTTCCAAGCGAAGGACTGTCTGCGGCCTATGCAGGACGAAATGCCCGAAGAACAGCAGGAGAGGCTGGCCGCATGGCTGACAAGCCAGCTGGCCCGTAGCTTTAAACCGGCAGAGCGTACCGTGTTCGTGGCGCTGGCGGAACTCGAATGGCCCATGCAGTCGATGGCAGATATGCCTGATGCCGACGCTGTGGCCCGGCAGGCCGAGCAGACAGCACAAGAATTGCACGCTTACCTAAAATAATACGAAAGGGGCAGCGGCCCCGGATTTCGTCAGAAATCCGGGGCCGCTGCCCCTTTTTGGAAGACGAGACTTGGAGCAAGTCAGGAATGGTGGTGATCAGAACTCGTAGTCAAAGACGGTCTTGTCGTAGGAGACTTCGTTCATGAAGGCGCGGACCTTCTGGTGCTCAGGGTGATCGATGTAGGTGTTCAGATCATCCAGGGAATCGAAAACAGAGTCGATGCAGACGTGAAAGACATCGCCCTCGTTGACATTGTAGCCAACCGTAGCGGATTTGATTTGCGGTATGATGGTCTGCAGGTACTCGGTCTTTTTGCGGAACGCCTCCACCGTGGCGCGACGGTCGGAATCTGTACCATCTTTATTGATTTTCCAGAATACAATGTGCTTGATCATAAGAAAAAACTCCTTTTCTTTTTTGGAGCAATTTGTAGTACATCAGTGTGACGATTACTTGATACACTTTAATTTGTAGAACAAATCTATCTCCGAAAAGAGTATAGCTATATTAGGGTGTAAAGTCAACCACTCCGGCGGAGATTCGGCAAAATGTACAATTACACTGAAATATTATGCTACAAAACGCAGAATGCAAGGAAAATGCATAAAAACCAGTTGACAAAAACAAAGCGGATTGGTATAGTAAACTTGTAGAACAACTTCGGCAAACAAAAAGCTGTGCTACAAATTTACCGTTTGACGTAGAAGGGAGGCTGCACTACAATAAGAAGAAAACCCTTGGAGGTCTAAAATATGGCAGCAGCACTTGTAGAACAAACTTACGATGCGCTCATGCAGATGATTATGGACGGTAACTACAAGCCGGGTGACCGGCTCCCGTCGGAGATGATCCTTTGCAACAACTTGCAGGTCAGCCGCAACACACTGCGCGCGGCGCTGAACAAGCTGAATGTACTGGGGTTTACCGAGACTCGGCAAGGCGGCGGTACCTACATGCGGGCGGTGGACAGTTCGGTATACCTGAATTTCTTTGTCCCGGCAACGCTTACCTCCAGTATGGACTTGCTGGAGATCATGCAGTTCCGCAAAGGCATCGAGGTTGAGGCCGCGCGTCTGGCAGCAGAGAATGCAACCGAGGAAGACGTTGTCCTGCTGCGGCAATTGTTTGAACAGTGTACAGAGGGGCGAAAAAACATGCGCACCTTTGCCAGCCGCAACACAGACTTCCACTTCGAGATCGCCAAAGCATCCCACAATATGCTGTACATCAAAATGATGGAGATCGTCTCCCGAATGATCCTGCCGGTCATGCAGGATTTCCTGGATGCGCAAGGTACCGATATCGACAGTACCTTCTATCATGGCATGGTACTCCAGTGTGTGATCAACCACAAACCAGAAGAAGCGGCTTTCTTTATGCAGCGCCACATGGCTTTGATCATCGAACGTGTAGAAAAGTACGTACAGAAGAAAAAGCTGGAGAAAAACGGAGAAACTTAACCAAAGAGAAAGGAAGAAAAGCACTATGAAAAAGTTGATTAGCCTTGCACTGGCCGGCGGTATGGTTCTGAGCCTGGCCGCCTGCGGTTCCTCTGCTTCCACTGCTGCCTCTACGGCAACCGAGAGCACCTCCACTGCGGAGAGCACCGCCGAGAGCACTGCCTCCGAGGGCAAGCAGCTGAAGATCGCTTTCTTTATGTATGAGAACTCCAACACCTTTACCACCTACATCCGTAAAGGTCTTGAGAACTATGGCGCAGAGAACAACGTCGTTGTTGATTCCTTCGACGGCAAGAGCGACCAGTCCACCCAGACCGACGCCATCACCACCACGCTGGCCAAGGGCGGCTATGATCTGATCGTCGTCAACCCCGTTGACTCCGGTGCAGGCGAGACGATCAACAATCTCTGTCGCCAGTATGATATCCCCGTCATCTACGCGGACCGCGCTCCCGACCTGGTCGGCGGCATCCTGGACGACTACGAGCAGGCCTACTACGTTGGTCTGGACTGGTCTGACCCGGGCGCTGTGCAGGCACAGATGGTCTACGACGCTTGGACCGCTGATTCCTCCAAGCTGGATAAGAACGGCGACGGCGTGCTGCAGTACGTGCTGCTGCAGGGCAACGTTGCACAGCAGAACGCTATCTACCGCACCGCGGCCATCAACGAGTTGTTTGAGGGCTGGGCTGCTGACGGCACTATGAAGACCGAGCAGCTGGACATCCAGGACGGCAACTGGAGCTCTGACAAGGGCAAGGACGTCATGGACGCCTGGAACGTTAAGTTCGGTGATGAGATCGAAGCTGTCCTGTGCAACAACGATACCATGGCTATGGGCGCTATTGAGTCCCTGAAGACCGCCGGTGCGTTTGACGACGGCAACGGTCCTATTGTGTACGGCATCAACGGTATCCCCGATGTTTGGGAAATGATCGAGGATGACTACATGGCTGGCACCGTTTTGACCTCTCCCTATCGCGAGGCTAAGATCATCATCGACATGGCTAAGAACCTGACCGCCGGCAAGGAAGCCCTGGACGGCACCGAGTATCACTACGGCGAGTTCGGCAAGGACGTCCGCGTTGATGACGTTGCTATCACCAAGGATACCCTCAAGACTGCTCAGGACGACTACGCAGCCTGTATGTAATGCCTGGAAACGACATTACAAGACCTGGTAACAGGTAAAGAATGATAAAGCGCAAAGTGGAGCGGCACCAGTGCTGGGCTGCTTTGCGCTCTTTTTGTACCCAATAAACGGGGCACCCCCCAAAATTCGGAATGAAAAAGACCCAAAAGGGAGCAGAAAAATGAGTACGACACAACAGGAACAGACCAGAGCAGCGGCTCCGCAGGAATACCTGTTGGAAATGCGCGGCATTACCAAAGCATTTGCCGGTGTGCAGGCGCTCAAAGGGGTAGATTTCTATGTGCGCCCCGGCACAGTCCATGCACTGATGGGCGAGAACGGTGCCGGCAAGTCTACTCTGATGAAATGCTTGTTCGGCATTTACCACAAGGATGAGGGTACCATCAAGCTGCGTGGGCAGGAAGTCAACTTTCAGTCCCCGCATGAGGCATTACTCAACGGTATCTCGATGGTTCACCAGGAACTGGAACAGGTTCCTGAGCGCAGCGTGATGGAAAACGTCTGGCTGGGGCGCTTTCCCAAAAAGTTTGGCCTGATCGACACCGCTAAGATGGTAAAAGACACCGAGGCTGTGCTGGCAACCCTGGGCGGCGAGGTCAAGATCGACCCCCGTGCCCGGCTTTCCAGCCTGACGGTCTCCAAGCGCCAGATGGTGGATATCGCGAAGGCAGTCTCCTACAACTGCGATATCATCGCGCTGGACGAGCCGACTTCCTCTTTGAATGAGAAAGAAGTCGATATCCTGATGGGGATCATCGATGGGCTGCGCAGGCAGGGGAAAGGCATCATCTACATTTCCCACAAGATGGAGGAGATCTTCCGCATTGCGGACGATATCACCGTCATGCGCGACGGTGCGCTCATCAAGACGATGCGCGCCGCAGAAACGAATGTGGATGAAGTCATCCGTCTGATGGTCGGCCGTGAACTGACCGACCGTTTCCCGCCGAAGCAGGGAACCATCGGCAAAGAAATTCTGGTCGTGAAGGACTTGAATGACCTGGGCCACCACATCCATGATATTTCCTTTGACCTGCATGAAGGCGAGGTCCTGGGCATTGCGGGCCTGCTGGGCGCGGGCCGTACCGAGCTGCTGGAAACGCTGTTCGGCGCACGCACCCGCGAGAGCGGCACCGTGACGCTGAAAGGCAAGGAGATCCGCAACAAAAGCACGGCGGAAGCCATCAAGAACGGCTTTGCCCTGTGTACCGAGGAACGCCGCTTCAACGGTATTTTCCCTGATTTGGGTCTGGACTTCAACACGGCGATCGCAGGCATCGGCAACTACACGAACAAGGTCGGCTGGCTGTCCACCAAGAAAATGACCGAGGACACCCAGAAGATGATCGACGCCATGCACACCAAGACGCCGAGCACCAAGACAAAGATCCGCCACTTGTCCGGCGGCAACCAGCAGAAGGTCATTCTGGGCCGCTGGCTGCTGCTGAACCCGGATGTCTTCCTGCTGGATGACCCGACCCGTGGTATCGACGTCGGTGCCAAGTACGAAATTTATCAGCTCATCTTTGACCTTGCCAAGCAGAACAAGGGCGTTATCATCTGCTCCTCCGAAATGCCGGAGCTGCTGGGCATCTGTGACCGCGTACTGGTATTGAGCAGCGGCCATCTGACCGGAGAGTATGATCTGGTCCATGACCGTGAACACGCCACCCAGGAAAATATCATGGTGGATGCCACCAAGTTCGTCTGATTTTAGGGGGAAACTTCAATGCTGAAATCCAAAAAAATTGTGGATTGGCTCTACAACTATTCGCTGTATTTTATCATTGGCGCACTGCTGCTGGTCATTATTGCAATCGAGCCTTCCTTTGTCCGCGTTTCTAACTTTACCACCATCCTGACCCAGTCCGCAACCAAGATCATCTACGCTTGCGGCATTGCCGGGATCATTGTGCTGGGCGGCACGGACCTGGCCCTCGGCCGTGAAGTCGGCCTGGCCGCCGTTGTGGCTGCTTCGCTTTTACAGGCAGTCGATTACTCCCAGCGCGTTTTCAGCGCTGACCAGGTTCCCGCACTGCCGCTGATCGTGCCTCTGCTGCTGGTCATGGTGCTACTGGGCATCATCTGCGCGGCCCATGGCTTCATCGTTGCCCACTGGGGCGTTGCACCCTTCGTTGCATCTCTGGGCGTGCAGCTCATCAGCTACGGCCTGTGTCTGCAGTACTTCAACACGGTCTGCAACTCCAACCCTCTGTCCGGCTTTACCAAGACCTACTCCAAGTTCTGTCAGGGCACCATCCGCATTGGCAATATCAGCCTGAGCTACCTGATGTTCTACGCTATCGCCGTTGTGGCGGTCATGTGGGTCATCTGGAACCGCACTACGCTGGGTAAGAATATGTTCGCCATCGGCGGCAATCGCGAGGCTGCCAAGGTCTGCGGTGTCAACGTCAAGCGCACCATCATCATCGTCTACATCATCGCCGGTCTGCTCTACGCTTTCGGCGGCGTGTTGGAAGCAGGCCGTACCGGTTCTGCCAACTCCACCATGGGTGCTGACTACGCCATGGACGCCATCGCGGCCTGCGTTGTGGGTGGTGTCTCCATGAAGGGCGGCACCGGTACCCTGCCCGGCGTTGTCATCGGTGTTATCATCTTCCAGATCATCAGCTACGGCCTGATCTACATTGGCGTCAGCCCTGACCTGCAGTACGTTGTCAAGGGTCTCATCATCATTGTGGCTGTCGTGCTGGATAACCAGAAATCCCTGCGCAAAGCAGCGTAAACCAATCATTTCTCTGCCTATTATATAAAGGAGTGTTAAACAATGGAAAACTTCAGCATCCCTGAGACTATGAAAGCTATGACTCTGGTCGCCTATGACAAGCTGCAGCTTGCCACCGTCCCCGTGCCGAAGCCCGGCCCCGGCGAGGTGCTGTGCCGCATCAAGAGCGTTGCCATCTGCGGCTCTGACCCCAAGATGATCCACGGCGACTACGCCTGGACAAACTGGCCGCCGTACTACCCCTTCATCATGGGCCACGAGTGGGCCGGTCAGATCGTTGCCCTGGGCGAGGGCGTCAACGACTTCAAGGTCGGCGACCGCGTTGCCGGTGAAGCCCACGTTGGCTGCGGCAAGTGCGACAACTGCAAGAAGGGTCACTACACTGTCTGCCTGAACTACGGCAAGGACGGCCACGACGGCGGGCTGGATATGGGCCACCGCCACTACGGCTTCTACTGGCAGGGCGCCAACGCAGAGTACAACGTCTACAAGACCAGCGCACTGCACATCATCCCCGATAACGTCAGCTACGATGTTGCCGCTATGACCGACTGCGCCGGTGTTGCGTTCCACGGCGTTGAGATGGCAGGCGTCACCCCCGGCGGCACCTGCGTTGTCATCGGCCCCGGCCCCATCGGTCTGTGCGCCATGCAGGAGTGCAAGGCACTGGGCGCTGCCCGCGTTATCGTCGTTGGCCGCGGCGCCAAGCTGGAAAAGGCCCGTGAACTGGGCGCGGATGTCTGCATCGACTTCGAGAAAGAGGATCCCGTCCAGCGTGTTCTGGAGCTGACCAACGGCATCGGTGCGGATGAAGTCATGGAGTGCTCCGGCGCTGCCGACTCCCCGATGAAGGCCTGCAAGATGGCCCGCAAGACCGGCAAGGTCGCACTGATTGCCACCTACCATGCAGGTGACGTTATGATTCCCGCCAACACCGTCAACTTCAACGAGCTGACGATTGTCGGCTCCAAGGCGAACCCCAACGTCTCTGAGCAGGTGCTGCACTTCTTCTCCACCGGCGCGATCCAGGGCGACAAGCTCGTCACCCACACCTTCCCGCTGGAAGACTACGAGAAGGCAGTTGACATTTTTGAGCACAAGAAGGACGGCTCCATCAAGGTCGTTATCAATCCGTAACAGCTGTTGACAAGAACGGCCCCGGCCAGGAAACCATTCCGGTGCCGGGGCTGTTTCTTTAGAATGCGTGAAGGAGGTTCCGCAATGAAAGAAACCATGCGCGCGGCGGTGCTGCGCGGTTATCACGAACCCCTGCAAATTGAGGAAAAGCCTATCCCTGTGCCCGGCCCCGGCGAGGTGCTTGTCAAAGTGCGTGCCAGCGGTCTGTGCGTGTCGGATATCCACATTCAGGACGGTAAGATCGGCACGGTACACCTGCCCTACACCCCCGGCCATGAAATGGCAGGCGTCATTGTGGCCGTGGGGAAGGGGGTAGACCCCGCCCGCATCGGCGAGCATATCTCCGCTGCCATTGATATCGTCTGCGGCGAGTGCGAGTTCTGCCGCATCGGGCGCACAAACCTGTGCCGCAGCCTGGTCCGTATCGGCTTTGAGCGGGACGGCTCCCACGAGGAATACTGCGTCATCCCGGCAAAAAACGCCTTTACAGTGGACCCCACAATCCCGTTTGAGGAGATTACCGGCATCCCGGATGCAGTGGGCTGTATGTACAACGGTCTGAAAAACCAGGCAAAACTGGGCATCGGCCAGACGCTGCTGATTCTGGGCGTCGGCGGTTTGGGCATGAACGCTATCCAGATCGCCAAGCTGATGGGCGCAACGGTTTACGCCACCAGCCGCAAGGCAGACAAGCTGGAAGTGGCAAAACAGATGGGCGCGGACGCAGTCATAGATACTTCCTGCGAGGATCTGCGCACCCGCGTGGCTGAACTGACGAACGGGCGCGGTGTGGATGTGGTACTGGACAACATCGGCCTGGAATGGTCCATCAATGAGGGCGTCTACATGGTGCGGCCCGGCGGCAAAGTGCTGGTCTGTGGCTATATCAGCGAGGATTTCAAGGTCAACTATCAGGAAGTTATGAAATTTGAAAAGGAGATTCTGGGAATGCGCGGCATGACCCGGCAGGATATGGCCGAGGTCGTAGAGTTGGTGAACCAGCGTAAGATCGTTCCCTACGTCTACAAGACAGTCCCATTTGAACAGATCAATGAAGCATTGGGACTGCTGCGCGACGGCAAAACAAAAGGCCGCGTCGTGCTGCTGTTCCCCGAAGATTGAACACAACGAGAGGAGAAAGTTAAAATGAGAGATATCGTAATGGTCGTTGGCAGCGGCATGATGGGCAGCGGCATCGGTGCTATGAGCGCCCTGGCCGGCAACAAGACTGTGCTGGTGGATACCAGCGCCGAACGCGCCGAGAATGGCCGCAAGAAGGCCATTGAGTGCATCCGCCTGCGCGAGGAGAACGAGTTGAATACCCACGAGGAGGCCGAGAAGGCTATTGAGCTGCTCTCCACCAGCGACGATAGTATCAAGACGGCGGAGAACGCCCGCCTGGTCATTGAGGCCATCATTGAGAATGTCGAGGCCAAGCAGAACCTATTTGCCCAGCTGGATGCCGTGCTGCCCGTGGAAGTGCCCATCTGCTCCAACACGAGCGGTCTGCGCATCACCGATATCAGCGCCAAGTGCGTCCACCCGGAGCGCACCGTCACCACCCACTTCTGGCTGCCTGCCCACCTGGTTCCGCTGGTGGAAGTCGTCATGGGCGACAAGACCGACGAGGCCGTCGCCGTGGCAGTCCGCGACGAACTGCGCAAGTGGAAGAAAGCCCCGGTGCTTGTCAAGCGCGACCTGCCCGGCCAGCTGGCAAACCGTGTATTCCAGGCCATCATCCGTGAGTCTATCGATATCGTTGCCTCCGGCCTTGCCAGCGCCGAGGATGTGGACACCGCCATCAGCTGCGGCATGGCAATGCGTTTCCCGGTCTGGGGCCCGCTGAAGCATCTGGACGCCATCGGTCTGAACCTGGGTCTCTCCGTGCAGGAGACCGTGCTGCCCAGCATCTGCGCCGACAAGACCGCCAGCCCCTACATCAAGGAACTGGTGGAGAAGGGCGACCTGGGTGCCAAGACCGGCAAGGGCTTCTATGATTGGTCGACCCGCAGCATTGAGGACGACATGAAGAAGCGCGACGCCTTTATCATCGAGGCTGTCAAGGCCGTTGAGCGTGTGGAAAAGAAGTAAAAGGGTGGCAGCTATGAAACAGTTTTTCTGCCTTGGCACCTACACCGAGCCAATTCTGTTCGGCACTGGTGAGGTTTTCCAGGGAAAGGGCAAGGGTGTTTCGATTTGCAGCTTTGAGGATGGCAAGATCGAGACGCTGACGACGCTGCCCGTGCGCAACCCGTCGTTTGTGGCAATCGACGAGGAACAGCGCAAAATTTACGCAGTCAACGAAATGAAGGAGTACGGCGGTGCGTTCGGCGGCGGTCTGACCCAGATTGGCTACGAGCCTGATGGCACGATGCAGATCGAGGCAGACTTCAACACCGCCGGTACAGATCCCTGCCATGTGGAGATTGCCCCCAACGGCGCATTTGTGTCGGTGGCAAACTTCGCCAGCGGCGCGGTCACGATCTTCCCCCGCGATGCGCAGGGTGATTTGCAGGCGGATAAGACGATTTTTCAGCATGAGGGCAGCAGCGTACATCCCATTCGCCAGAAAGGCCCCCATGCCCACAGCAGCCTTTTTGCGCCCGACTGCCCGCTGATGTTCGTGCCCGATCTGGGCATGGACAAGGTCGTGGCCTATCGGTATGACGGCGCATCGGTCTGCGTGGACGAGGATGCAACCATCACGGTAGAACGCGGCTGCGGTCCGCGCTACGGCGAGTTCGCCCCGAACGGCAAGGATTTCTACCTCATCAACGAAATCGGCTCCCGCGTCATGCACTACCGCTACAGCGCAGGCAATATGACCCTGTGTGAGGAGACCTCCACGTTGCCCTACGGCTTTACGGGGGAGAACATCTGCTCCGATTTGCACATCACGGCGGATGGTAAATTCCTGTATGCCTCCAATCGCGGCCATGACAGCATCACGGCCTACCACATTCTGGAGGACGGCAGCCTTGCCTGGATCGAGTGCCAGCCCAGCGGCGGCAAAACGCCCCGCAACTTTGCGCTGGACCGCACGGGCCGCTACCTGCTGGCCGAAAACCAGGACAGCGACAATATCACGGTGTTTGCCATCGGCGAGGATGGCCGCCTGACAAAACAAGAGAGCTATGCGTTCGGATCGCCGGTCTGTATCCGTTTCTTCAAAAAGACCGCGTTTTGAGCGAAAGTGAGGAGCACTATGTTTACCATCGTAAAACGGAGAGAATTAAACCCCACCGTAACCGAGCTTTGTATCCATGCGCCGCTCATTGCCAAGAAGGCAAAGGCCGGCCAGTTTATCATTGTCCGCGCAAAGGAGGACTCCGAGCGCATCCCCCTGACCATCGCCGGGTTTGACCGCGAAGCCGGCACCGTTTCTATCATTTTCCAGGTTGTCGGCGCAGGTACCATGCAGCTCAACTCCCTCAAGGAGGGCGAGGCCGTGCATGACTTCGTCGGCCCCCTGGGCAAGGCCACCGAGATCGAGGGCCTGAAAAACGTCTGCGTCGTCGGCGGCGGCGTGGGCTGCGCCATTGCGCTGCCCATTGCCCAGGCACTGCACGAGCAGGGCACCAAGGTCACCGGCATCGTCGGTTTCCGCAACAAGGATCTGGTCATTCTGGAGGACGAGTTCCGCGCCTGCTGCGATGAGTTTATCATTATGACCGATGACGGCTCCTACGGCGAGAAGGGCGTTGTCACCGCGCCGCTGGAGCAGCGCATTGTGGGCGGTGCGAACTTTGACGAGGTCATCACCATCGGACCGCTCATCATGATGAAATTCGTCGTCAAGACGACCAAGCCCCACAATGTCAAGACCGTTGTCTCTATGAACCCCATCATGGTCGACGGCACCGGTATGTGCGGCGGCTGCCGCCTGACTGTGGGCGGGCAGACCAAGTTTGCCTGCGTGGACGGTCCCGACTTTGACGGCTTTGAGGTCGATTTTGACGAGGCTATGCACCGCGGCACGATGTACAAGCCCTTTGAGGCACACGCCCGCGAGGCCGAGTGCAATTTGCTGAAGCAGGAGGTGCAGTAATTATGCCGAACATGGACCCGAAAAAGTGCCCCATGCCCAGCCAGGAGCCGAACGTCCGCAACAAAAACTTTAAAGAGGTCGCCCTTGGCTACACCGAGGAGATGGCCGTGAACGAGGCCAAGCGCTGCCTGCAGTGCAAGAACCACCCCTGCCGCAGCGGCTGCCCCGTTGAAATTGATATTCCCGGCTTCATCAAGCACGTTGCCGAGGGCGACTTTGAGGCCGCCTACAACGTGATTGCCCAGTCCAGCGCACTGCCCGCTGTCTGCGGACGTGTTTGCCCGCAGGAACACCAGTGCGAGGGCAAGTGCGTCCGCGGCATCAAGGGAGAGGCCGTCGGCATTGGCCGCTTGGAGCGCTTTGTTGCCGACTGGTACCGCAACAACGTACATACCAAGCCCACCGCCCCCGCGCCCAATGGCCACAAGGTCGCTGTCATCGGCGCGGGCCCGTCCGGCCTGACCGTCGCGGGCGACCTGGCCAAGCTCGGCTACAAGGTCACCGTCTACGAAGCCCTGCACGTTGCGGGCGGCGTGTTGATGTACGGCATCCCCGAGTTCCGTCTGCCCAAGGACATCGTCCAGCACGAGGTCGAGGGCCTGAAGGAGCTGGGCGTTGACATCGAGACCAACATGGTCATCGGTAAAGTCCTGACCATCGATGAGCTGATGAACGACTACGGCTTTGAGGCCGTCTATGTTGCGTCCGGTGCCGGTCTGCCCCGCTTTATGGGCATCCCCGGCGAGAGCCTGAACGGCGTCTACTCCGCCAACGAGTACCTGACCCGCGTCAATTTGATGAAGGCGTACAAGGAGGATTCCCGCACGCCCATCATGAAGAGCAAGTCTGTCGCCGTTGTCGGCGGCGGCAATGTCGCCATGGACGCTGCCCGCTGCGCCAAGCGTCTGGGTGCCGAGAATGTCTACATCGTCTACCGCCGCGGCATGGCCGAGCTGCCTGCCCGTAAGGAGGAGGTCGAGCACGCCGAGGAGGAGGGCATCGTCTTTAAGACGCTGACGAACCCCACCGAGGTGCTGGGCGACGAGAACGGCTGGGTCAAGGGTATGACCTGCGTTAAGATGGAGCTGGGAGAGCCGGATGCGTCCGGACGTCGCCGTCCCATCGTCAAGGAGGGCAGCGAGTTCGTCCTGAACGTTGACACGATGATCATGGCGTTGGGCACCAGCCCCAACCCGCTGATTCGCTCGACCACGCCGGGTCTGGATGCTGACAAGCACGGCTGCCTGATCACGAACGGCCCCGACGGCCTGACGAGCCGCCCGATGGTCTACGCCGGCGGCGACGCTGTTACCGGCGCTGCCACGGTCATTCTGGCGATGGGTGCCGGTAAAGAGGCTGCCCGCGCGATTGACGCGGCCATCAAGGCGAAGGAACAGTAAAAATTAAATTTCAGCCCCCGTGCCGCGAGGTGCGGGGGTGTTTTTGTTAAAAGGCTTCCCCTGAGGGGGAAGCTGGCCGCGAAGCGGACTGATGAGGGGCGAACTTTGCCATACTATCCCCTGTATGGGTAATCACGGTATCTCCGCCCCTCATCCGTCTGCGGGCAGGGCCGCAGACACCTTCCCCCAAGGGGGAAGGCACTCTTACCGAACAAAGGCATCAACCATGTATCATCCTTTCTTCCAATTCGTTCTTCCGCGCCTCGGGCAGGTGGCGCTGGATGCTTTGCTGTACCTGAACTTTTTGCAGCTGCCGCCCTTACAACTGGTGGCCCGGTGGCCGGTGCTGTATTACGGACTGCCGCTTGTGCTGATGGGTGTGCTGGCGTATATCAGCCGCGACCCGCTCGGGCTGGGCATCGTGTTTGCCGGACATCTTGTGACATTCTACTGCATCGGTACCGCCATCGGGCTGGCGCTGCGGCGCATCGGCGGCACACCGCTGACTGTTTGGCATATTATCTGGCTGGACGGCATAACGCCGTGGCTGTTGACGGGCCTTATCATGTGGTGGGGGCGGCGGCGTGCGCTGCGGCTCTGTACGACAAAATACAGCCTGACAACGCGGAAAAATCTGCCGAACGGCAGGCTGACCATCGTGCAGGTCAGTGATGTCCACCCGCGCGCCTGTGCGGCGATGGATCACACCCGTATCCCTGAGCTGAAAGCAAAAATCGAGGCGTGCCGTCCCGACCTGCTTGTGCTGACCGGCGATATTTTCGACGAGTTCACCGAGCCGGAGGAGCTGGACGCCTTCTGCAAGCTGTTTGGCGAGCTGGACGCGCCGCTGGGCAAGTATTACGTCCTCGGCAACCACGACCTGTTCCACCACTGGCGGGAGCCGAGCTTTGGCCGCGCGGATCTGGAGCGTGGGTTCGCCGCCGCGGGCGTGCGCATCCTGGAGGACACGTCCGTCCTGCTGCCCTGCGGTGTGCGCGTCGTGGGCCGCAAGGATTATCTGTACACGAACGGCAGCCGCTTCACGGCGGCACAGCTTATGCCCGGCGGCCCCGACGACCACTACACGGTCTGGCTCGACCATGAGCCGCGGGACTTTAAGAACGCCGCCGCGGCGGGGGCGGACCTGATTTTGAGCGGCCACACCCACGGCGGACAGGTCTGGCCTGCGGGTGCGGTGGGCATGGTTGCCAAAAATGAGCGCAACTACGGCAAAAAGCACATTGCGGACCATTGCGATGCCATCGTCAGCGGTGGCACGGGCACCTGGGGCTACAAGTTCCGCACCCAGGGCTGCACGGAAATTGTCTGCGCGGAAATCACTACCGAAAGGGAAAACTGATTTATGAACGAACGCGAGCGCCTGAGCAGCCGCTTGGGCTTTATCATGCTGTCGGCGGGGTGCGCCATCGGCTGCGGCAACGTCTGGAAATTCCCCTGGATGTGCGGCCAGAATGGCGGCGGCAGCTTTATGCTGCTCTACATCCTCTGCCTGCTGGTGCTGGGCCTGCCCGTCATGATCATGGAGTTTGCCGTGGGCCGCGCCGCCCAGGCCAGCCCCGTTACCATGTACCAGCGCCTGGAAAAGCCCGGCCATAAGTGGGGCGTATTCGGCGTCGTCAGCCTCATCGGCAACATTGCCATCATGGCGTTCTACACGGTGGTCACGGGCTGGATCTTGTACTATTTTGTCAAGTTCCTGACCGGGCAGCATGCGGATTTCGGCTTTGCGCAGATGATCGCCGACCCCGGGCTGAACGTGACCTACCTGCTTGTGGTCCTTATAGCGGCGTTTGTGCTGCTGAGCTTTAATTTGCAGGGCGGGCTGGAGCGCGTGACCAAGTACATGATGAGCGCGCTGCTGGTGCTGATGCTGGTGCTGGCCGTGCACAGCCTGACGTTTGCCGGTGCGGCGGAGGGGCTGCGGTTCTACCTTGTGCCGGATTTCTCGGCCATTGACGGCGGGGTCATCGTGGCGGCCATGAACCAGGCGTTTTTCTCGCTGTCCGTCGGCATGGGCGGCATGGCGATCTTCGGCAGCTACATCGGCAAGGATCACGCGCTCATGGGCGAGTCGCTGCGGGTCATTTTTCTCGACACGTTCGTGGCCGTGCTGGCGGGCATCATCATCTTCCCGGCGTGCTTCACCTACGGGCTGGAGGTCACGGCAGGCCCCAGTCTGCTGTTTGACACGATGGCGGGGGTGTTCGGCAATATGGCCGGGGGCCGCTGGTGGGGCGCACTGTTCTTCCTGTTCATGGTGTTTGCGGCGCTGTCCACTGTGCTGGGCGTCTGCGAGAATATCCTTGCCATGGTGCGTGAGCTGACCGGATGGAGCCGCCCGAAGGGCTGCGTGGTCTGCGGCGTCGGCATCTTTCTGCTGGCGCTGACGACGGCGCTGGGCTACAGCGTGCTGCACTTCCAGCCGTTTGCGCCGGGCAGCGCGTGGCTGGACTTCTGGGACTTCATCGTCAGCAACAATGTGCTGCCGCTGGGGTCGCTGGTGCTGGCGCTGTTCTGCTGCAACCGCTTTGGCTGGGGCTGGGACAATTTTGTGGCCGAAGCCAACACCGGCAGGGGCCTGAAGGTCCGCCCCTGGATGAAGCCGATTTTTAAGTATTTTGTGCCGGGTGCGATTTTGTTTATTTATATTTACGGCATGGTTACGTTTCACTGGCGGTAAAAAGGAAAAAGTCCTGTCTCCGGGAAAGGGAGGCAGGACTTTTCGGTTTTATGCTGGGATAAGCGGGCAGAGCCCGCGAGAAAGCCTCCTCACGAAGTGGGGAGGTGGCCGAGTAAAACGAGGCCGGAGGGGCTCTGCCCGTTTGCGGGTGCTACGACACCTTGCGGAAGTAATTTATCAAAATACTCTTGATATAATTATACCGCCGCGCGTAGCTGTTCTCGACGCGGATCAGCTCAAAGCCGTGCTCGCGGCAGATCTGGTCCTTCTTGCGGTCACGGCGCTGGACGGCGGGGTCGTCGCGGTGCTCGCGGCCATCCAGCTCGATGGCTAAAATCGGCATCAGGCGGCGGCCCTCCCGCTGGTAGACGACGAAGTCGAACCGCCCGGTGTAGAACAGGTCGGCACAGCCGGGGTTATCCTCAAACACCTGGGCGATGGGTACCTCCTTGCGGACCGTGCAGCGGCTGCCGTCGAGGAAGGCGTTGTCCAGCGCGTGGTTCAGATTTTCCAAAAAGGCATCCTCGGTCTTGGTGCTGTAGGGCTTGATGCCCAGCGCACGGCTGGCGGCGGGCTTCTCGGTCACCTCGGACTGGCCGTTTTTGCGCACGTACTGAACCAGCTCGTAAATATCGTCGTCGGTGCTGTCGGCGTGCAGGCGGTCCAGCGCGGCCTGATTCGAGAGGATGACCAGCTGCTCCCGCGCGCGGGAGGTCGCCACGTTGATGAGCTCCTTGTTTGTTTTCAGCCAGTCGTAGGTGCGCGGGCGGGTCTGGTCGGTCAGCGCCAGGGAGAAGATGACCACGTCTTTCTCGTCGCCCTGAAAGGCGTGCACCGTGCCGCAGGCGGCGTTCTCAAAGTGCTTCGCGCGCAGCATGGCCTCGATGGCGGCGCGCTGCTTCGCAAACGGCGTGATGATGCCCACCTGCTTGTCCGGGTGCGCGGTCAGGTATGCCTCGATGCGGCGCACCTCCTGCGGGGCGGTGTTTTTCTCGTCGGTGGTGTCGTTGGGCACGTCCACATAGACGAGCGGCGTAGGGTCGGTCTCGCGGCTGGCAATGTGCAGCTTGTGGTTGTAGTATTTGCGATTGTTGAACTCGATGATCTTGGGGCTGCACCGGTAGTGGTAGCTCAACAGCGTCTCGTCGCTGACGGCGTCGCAGGCCAGAAAGCATTTGTAGATCGAGTTTTCGATGTAATCGTACTCCTGCGTGACACCGTAGCGGCGGCGCAGCGTGCGGTTGTCGGCGGGGTCCAGCAGAATGACAGGCGAGAGCTGCTGCGGGTCGCCCACAAGCATCAGCGACGCCCCGCGCAGGATGGGCACAAGCGACATGGCCGTGCTGCACTGGCTGGCCTCGTCCATGATGACCATGTCAAAGCTCGGCTCCGGGTCGCCCAGGCGGTGGGCGGAGATGCAGGTCGTGGCCACAATGGGAAAGACGCGCAGCAGCTTTTTCAGGTTCTCCGGCTCCGAGATGTACTTGTTGAACTGCGTGACCCGTTCCTTGTCGGTGTCGGGGCTGTGGACGATGCTCATTAAATCGTTGTATTTCGGCTCCTCCAACCGGCGGATGCAGCGGGCCGAGGTGTAGTAGAGGTAGCGCAGCAGCTCGTCCTCGTTGCGGTCCAGCAGAGCCAGCGCGTCGGCAGAGTCGATGCTGCCGTAGGCGACCAGCTCACGGTCCACCTGCGGCAGCTGCCCGGCCTGCAGCTCGTACTGGAAGTTCATCTGGCCGCGGGCGTCCAGCAGGCGCCGGATGGTCTCCCGCCGCTCCTGCAAATCAAGGATGCGCTCATACCGTTCCAGCAGGGCGGTCAGCTGTTTGGCGCGGGCCGTGCGGTCCGCGTGGTTTTTGTCCAGCAGCCGCTCCGGCACGGGAATTTTTTTGCACTGCTCAAACAGTTGGTCGATGGTGCGCAGGGCCTCGGCGGTTTTCTCGTTGTTGCCAAGGCGCAGGATCGGGAACGGCACGGTCTGGCCGTGGTAGGTGACGGCCTGCAGCTTTTCCACAACGCCGTCGATGGGATGGTTGTTGTAGCTGGAAAAAAGCACCGTTCGCTCGTTGAAAAACGCCGTCGTCAGCGTGTTGACGATGGTGTTGGTCTTGCCGGTGCCCGGCGGGCCCTGCACGTAGGCCAGCGGATAGCGCATGGCGTTGTTGATGGCCAGCAGCTGGTCCAGATTGACCTTGTTGTTCAGCAGCGCCAGCGGGTAGGACTTGCGGCGGCGCGGCTTGGCGGTCATCTCGCCGAAGAAGGCCCGCAGCGGGGCGGTGGCCGTCTCGCCGGAGGGGTCCTCGAACATAGTAAGGATGCCGCGGTACTCATGCTCCAAGTCCACGGGGCAGTCGCGGCTGATGGCGACGAGGTAGGGCAGGTCATCGACCCGCACCCGCGGGTTGCTGCGGGTGATGCGGTCCTTGATGGTCTCGGCGTGCTTCGTGAACTCGTCCAGCAGCGTATAGTCGTCGGCATCCAGAAATTGATGGATGCTCAGCTTGCTGCCGTTGACGGTGAACTCCCGGCAGATGACCGGCTCCGGCTCGGCCCGCAGGGCGCGCTTTTTCACGTCGAGCCGCAGCGGACGGTAGGCCAGCACGTACAGCCCCTGCCGGGTGTCAATACTGATAAGGTTCAGCCCCAGCGTGGGCAGGCTGGGGCGGGCGGCGTTCTGGCGGCGGTCCTCGACCCGGCGCTGGAACCGGCCCACCAGCTCACGGAACTGGTCGTCGGTCAGCTCCAGCGTGTCCTCCTTATAATCGGCAAAGCAGTCGGCGTCAATTTGATGGATCAGGCTGTAGTTGGACTGGTAGGGCGTGGCGTCCAGCCGGTTGCAGGCGGCCAGATAGTCCAACACCCGCAGGTTGGCGGCGTTGTCAAACAGCGCCGCGTACCGCCCGGGGTTGTCGCGGATGTCGTCGATGAGCGTCTGGTTGACGGGGCACCACGAGCCGTCCACGACCTCGGCGGTCTGGATGCGGTCAATGCTGATATGGTCGAGCGCCTGCACGCTTAATTTGCCCAGATGCAGCCCGTCAACGTTCAGGGTGCGGGTTCTGGGGTTCAGCCCGCGGATAGCGACCCAGTATTTGGTCTGCTGGGTCTGTTGGTTTTTGTATTCAATGCTCAACCACCGCCCCTCATGAATGGCACGGAAAATCGAGCGCGTGATGTTGTTCAATTTTCCGCTCCTTTCGGGTCGTGGCTTTCTTGCCTCCCTCTGCGAGGGAGGGGGCCAAGGGGGCTACTTCGACAAGCGCCGGTATTCCAGCGGGGTCAGGCGGAACTGGTCGTAGAACGCCTGGGCAAAGCGGCCCTGGCTCTCGTAGCCGACCCGGGCGGCGATGTCCTGTACCCGCTGGGGGGTCGTGCGCAGCAGCTCGGCGGCTCTTTCGAGCCGGCGGCGGCGGAAGTAGGCGAGATACCCCTCGCCCAGCACGTTCTGGCAGTACAGCTTGAAGCCGCTCTCGCTCAAACCAAAATGGTCGGCCAGCTCCCGGGCCGGGCGGCGGACCGAGAGGTCCTGCAGAACCAGCGTCTCGGCCTCGCGCACGCATTCGACCTGCCGCGCGGGGCAGCGGGCCGTGTCGGCCTCGTCGGGCAGGCGCAGCAGCTCATACAGCAGCCGCACGGCGGCATAGCGCAGCTCGCCGGGGGCGGCGTAGGCGGCGTCGTCCCAGACATCGTCCGCAATGGCCGTGATGGCGTCGCTCATCGGGCAGCAGTGGACGCCGCCGCGGCAGAAATAATCCGCGATGCCGCCTATTTCCAGCCCCATCAGCGTCAAAAAGCTGTCTGCCTGCACGGCGTCGGGGTCAATGAAAAGCTGCAGCGCCTCATACTGGCTGCCGGGCAGGTAGAAGTCCGCACCGGGCACAGCAAAGCTGACGGCGGCATGACCCTCCGTCACGATGGCATATTGTGCGCCGTCCGGGATGGCGCGTCGTCCGCTGCGGCAGAAATCAAAGACGAGCAGCCGCGGCCAGTCCAGCGGGGGCGGGCAGAGCGGCGCGTCCAGCCGGGTGAAGCAGAGCTGCACGCCGGGTGCAAGCTCCCGCCGGTCAAGCGGGGCTGCGGGGATGAGGTTGTCTGTTTTCATGTTTGGTTATACAGTAACTAAATATTTTAAATTTTCGAAAAACTGTGCGCAAAATTCCGATACTGAAATGCACTGAAACTGCCATATAATCCGAAAATGTGCGGATACAAAACTGCTAAAAAGGCAAAATGTGCGAAATCGGAAAAATGGCAAAATAAGGGAAATTCGTGCCAAAAAACCGAAAAAATCAGTCTGTGACCGGCACATCCAGCCCGAACTCCTGCGGGCGGAACCGCGGGCAGACATTCTCCGAGATGCAGATGACCGACGCGGCCAGGCGGCTGCCGATCTCGCAGGCCTCGGCCAGCGTCTTGCCGTAGGTCAGGCCGATGACCGTCCCGGCGAAGAAAGCATCCCCCGCGCCGGTGGTGTCGATGACATCGACCTTCTTGGCGGGCACCATGCCGCTCTCGCCGTCGGTGCGGGCGTAGACGGCGCCCTGCTCGCCCATCGTCACGACCATGCAGGGAATGTTGGCACTGCGCACATTGGCGGCCAGCGTGGCGCGCATCTCGTCCGGCGTCAGGTGGTCGTAATCGTCGGAGAACATCAGCCCGGCCTCCTGCTGGTTGCAGACAAAGCAGTCGATCTCCTGCAGGAGGCTGCGGCGCTCCATGGCAATGCTCATGTTGGAGACCGCGGCGTAGACCTTTTTGCGGTACTTTTTGGCGTAGTGCAAAATCTGCTTGACGGTCTCCTTCTCCAGATCAAACTCGATGGCGATGCCGTCGCAGTCGGCAAAGATCTCGTCGCCCTTTTCCTTTAATAATGCGGTCAGCGGCGTCGTGTCGGGCCGCTTCGAGATGGCGGCGCAGACATCGCCGTCGTTGTTGAACACGGCCAGCCAGGTACCCATGCCGTCCGGCACGCGCTGGATGTAGCGGGTGTTGACCTTGTGCCGGGCCAGCTTGTCAATGACGTCCTGGCCGGAGCCGGTGTCGTCCACCAGACTGACGAAGGTGGGGCGCAGCTCAACATTGGCAATGTCCTCCGCCACGTTGCGGCAGACACCGCCGTGTACCTGCTCGACCCGGCCCGCGTTGCGCCCGCCCGGGATATAGGTGGACAGCGGATACCCCTTGATGTCCACAAAAACCGCACCGATGACTACAATGCCCATAAGATGACCCCCCAAAAAGCTGATTTTACCTGTATTTTACCATACATTCGATATTTGCGCAAACCCCGCCCGAACGGGCAAAACATGTTGACGTGATGTACACTTTATGCTTGTAAGAGGGTCGATTCTGGTATAAAAGCTTGAATAATTTCGTACATCTTGTTTACTTGAGGTAAAAGTAATAAATGTTCCAGACAGAACGGGTGCAAAATGTACAAGCTCTTGCAGTGTGGGGTTAATGCTAGCTGACAAAAAACAAGTGATGCTATGGACATTTGAAATATGTCTGCTATAATGAATACACAAGCCGCAGGCTATACCAAAGATTGGTATCCGGCGAGCCAAAACAAACCGCGAAGGGAGCTCTATTGTGAAGCATAAAAAGAATGGCTTTACCCTTGTAGAACTTATTGTAGTATTGGTAATTCTTGCTGTGCTGGCAGCATTGCTTGTACCGGCTTTGACCGGCTATATTGACAAAGCCCGCAAAAGTCAGGTAATTGCCGAAACAAGAATGCTCACACAGGCCGCTCAAACGGAACTATCTTCTCTATACGCAACAAACGAATTCGCTGAGCAAAATAAGTATGCTATATTTACTGTTGCTTCCAAGAACGATGAGCCTTATACCGATGCCAGTTCTAAGCAAGAGCTGACAGGCCTAAAAAAGAGATATGATAATATCGTCAGTTTATCGGAAGTACCAAGTCTTACAGATGGTAAAGGCGACTTTTTCATTATTGCTGACCATGCCGGAAAGATTCAGTTTACGGTTTTCAAGGACAGTAAGAATTATGTAGGCGTCTACTGTGAGGAAGATGGATCTTATGGCGCATATATTGATGGGTCAGAAATCCAATTTGCAAATGGTAAGGATTATATAGGAAAGGTAGTAATCAACAATATTTATGACAGAAATGGGACAAAATTTTGGTCTAAGGCAATGGTCTTTGCTTGGCTGGGAATCGAAGAATTTAACCCGGGTCCATAATGTGCTTTTGCGTGTAGGTAAGCAAAATAAATTGCGATAAACATTTCAAACGTATAGAGCACCTGACCTGGCAGGCGGACACAAGCCGCCACATCGGACGCCGCCTTGCTGGAAGGCAAACAGAAAATCCAAAAGCCCCTGCGCCAATACAAAAATCCGCCCCGGATGCTGAAAGATTCGACATCCGGGGCGGTGGCTGTTTTTGCGCTTTTTAGGGCAGCGGGAGGATCGTATCATCCTTCTCGGTGTAGCTGCCTCCATCCATGCGGGCGCGCACGAAGGGCACGCCGTCACGCAGATAGAACGTGTTGTGCTCCAGCAGGGCGTCCGGGTTCTGGGAAGGGCTGATCGTGCCGCCGAGGTCGTCATAGCTGACGTTGCCGCGGAAGGTGTTGTGGATGGCCTCCTCCAAACAGAACATCACGCAGCCGCCCTCGTTCATGCGGCTGTAGTTGTGCTCGTACACCGTGCCGTCGCCGGAGTCTGCCGTGTTGTGCTCGACCAGCCTGAACGGCTTGCGGGCGCATATCCCTGCCGGGGAGGAGCGCCGCGCGTTGGAAGAAGTGCGCGAGATGGCCAAGGTGTTTGGCGATACCGTCTGCAAGGAACTGGACTTGCAGCGCCCGCGCAGTGATTTGCAGCGCACAGAGGAACGCTGACCGCCATGCGCCCGAATAAAGAACGGCAGAACCTCTGGCTCTGGGCTGCCTTGCTGCTGCCGCTGCTCTGGCTGGCGGCAGGGTTGGCGCAAATCACCGAACAGGCGCACGGGCTGTCAGCTTTGGCGGCAGGGCTTACTGCGCTGCTGAATGACCCGCTGAGCCTGCGTTGGTGCAGCAGCACCCCGAAATTTCTGCTGGCGGTTTTGGTTCTCTACCCGCTGGGGGTGTATTGCTATCTGCTCGATCAGGCGGATCGCCGCCCCGGCGAGGAACACGGCTCTGCCCATTGGGGCATTGCCAAAGAGTTGAACGAACGCTACCGCAACCGCAAGAACCCGTGGCAGGAAATCATTCTTTCCCAGAATGTCCGCCTCAGCAATGATTCCTATCGGCACCAGCGGAATCTGCACGTTGTTGTGATCGGCGGTTCCGGCAGCGGTAAGACCCGCTTCTTTGTAAAACCGAATGCCCTGCAATGCAGCGCCTCCTACTTCTTTTTGGACCCCAAGGGGGAGCTGACCTATTCCCTCGGCGGTGCTATGGAGGAAAACGGCGTCACCGTGACGGTCATTGACTTTGTGCATTTCCGCGGACATTACAATCCGGTAGCGTACCTGAAGCTCCGCCAGGACTTTGACTTTACCGCCGGTAAGGAAACGCTTGAAATTCCGATTGTGCTTTAGCTGTCCGAAGGCACCCTCTGCCTGAATGGAACGGTTGCAGCGCAGCAGCTTTCCTTCCTCGGTGGTAATGTTGTGATACGAATTCTTGCGCAGATTCTGAAATTCCCAGCAGACAAAAATTTCTTTGCGCTTTTCACTGTCTTTAGCCTTGCAGCAGGCTGTACGGTAAGGGCAGCCGGAGCAGTCCTCGCAGCGGTAAACAGAGATTTTGCGCTCT
>OJSK01000351.1_pt1 | contig 55915 bp, 49 predicted proteins | sample 1599461 | NCBI WGS metagenome assembly OJSK01 (sample SAMN04168658, study PRJEB22393) | human gut metagenome | biome: human gut microbiome; feature: stool | host: Homo sapiens | collected 2014-03-24 | reverse complement strand
TTAAATTCCGTGGTGTCAATCGACATGATTCCGATCCGGTTACTGGATTTACAATTAGTGTGGAACAGATTACAACAGATCTTACGCTAATGAAGCAGCACAATTTTAACGCTATCCGTTCCAGCCATTATCCGAATGCACCATTTTTCTATGAAATGTGTGACAAGTATGGATTTATGGTGATAGATGAAGCAGATATAGAAGCTCATGGACCATTTATGCTCTACAGAAAAGAAGACACGGATTACAATCGATTCAAGCGGTGGAATGAAAAGATTGCCGATGATCCGGCATGGGAATCAGCTATCGTTGACCGTGTGAAACTCATGGTAGAACGTGATAAAAACCGTTTTTGTATTGTTATGTGGTCAATGGGAAATGAAAGTGCTTATGGTTGCAACTTTGAAAAAGCACTTGCTTGGACAAAGAAATTTGATCCGGACCGTATCACACAGTATGAGAGTGCAAGATACCGTAATTATGATGAAACATATGATTACAGCAACTTGGATGTGTACAGCCGTATGTACCCGGCACTTTCCGAGATTCAGGAATATCTGGACAAGGACGGAAGCAAACCATTCCTTCTGGTAGAATATTGCCACAGCATGGGAAATGGCCCTGGAGATTTTGAAGATTACTTCCAGATGATACAGGATAATGATAAAATGTGCGGCGGCTTTGTCTGGGAATGGTGTGACCATGCGAATGCTCATGGCACTGCTGAGAATGGAAAGACAATCTATGCCTACGGAGGAGATCATGGCGAAGATATCCATGATGGCAATTTCTGCATGGATGGATTAGTATATCCGGACAGAACTGCCCACACAGGACTTTTGGAATACAAGAATGTCTATCGTCCGGCAAGGGTGGTTTCTTATGATAAAGAAAGTGGAGAGCTGGTACTTCACAATTATATGGATTTTGATGACCTGAATGATTATGTAAACATCAGTTATGAACTGACGCAAGATGGTCTTGTAATCGGAAAAGGTAAACTTTCAGAAGTGTCTGTGGCACCACACAGTGAAGGAAAGACAAATCTGAAAGTCAATGTTCCAGAAAGCGGAAAATGCTATTTAAAACTTATTTACCATCTGAAAAAAGAAATGCCACTGTTAGAGGAAGACCACATTCTAGGATTTGATGAAATTGAGGTAAGTCAGAAAGATGCAAAATGTCAGCTCGCAGAGAAATGGATGGAAAAAACAGCAACGAACTCTGAATTACAGGTGAATGAAAATGATACACAGATTCATATCAAAGGTCGTGAATTTTCCTACACCATAGACAGACGTACGGCTCTCTTTACAGAGATGAAATTTGCAGGACGGGAATATCTGAATCATCCGATGGAGTTGAATATTTGGAGAGCTCCAACAGATAACGATATGTACATCAAGTCTGAATGGAAGAAAGCTCACTATGATAAGGCTTGCACAAGAGCCTATACGATAGAGGTTGCACAGGGAAAACATGGTGTGAAGATTACAAGCCATGCTTCCGTTGTGGCAGAGACGGTACAGAAGATTCTTGATGTGACGATTACATGGAAAATAGCTGCTGCAGGAAAGATTGATGCAGATATAGCAGTAACAAAAGATGGAGAGTTCCCGGATCTTCCGAGATTTGGAGTGAGAATGTTTTTGGATAAGAAACTTTCGGATGCCAGATACTTTGGAATGGGACCACAGGAGAGCTATCGTGATAAACATCAGGCAGCGAGTCACAGTCTGTACCGGGCAAATGTAGGGGATTTACATGAGGACTATATCCGTCCACAGGAAAACGGAAGCCATTATGATTGTGAATATGTAGAGCTTAACAACAGCCGATATGGAATTGTGGCATCCGCAGAAAAGGCGTTTTCATTCAATGCTTCTTATTATACACAGGAAGAACTTGAGAAGAAAACGCATAATTATGAATTGACAGAATCAGACAGCGTGGTATTTTGTGTTGACTATGCATTAAATGGAATAGGTTCTAACAGTTGTGGTCCGGTTGTATTGGATCAGTATCGATTTAATGATGTATTATTCCGGTTCCAATTTACTCTGGTTCCGTATGTAAAGGGATAATAAAGTTTTAAGTAACCCGTTAACAAGGAAGGAGAGTCTGGGTGTTTTGTAAAGTCCGGATATACAGAACAATCAGACAAAAACAAAGCAAAAAATTTAGAATTAGGCACCATACTGTTAGGCATCTTGAGATTCTAAGTGCGATGAATATGAGGAGCAAAAGAATTCTATGGAAGAAAAAAAGTATTTAAAATGGTATAACAAAATTGGATATGGTTCAGGTGATATCGCAGGTAATGTAGTCTATGTATTCCTGACATCTTTTATGATGGTCTATCTGACAGACTCAGTAGGACTTGCTGCTGGTGTCGTAGGTACCCTGATTGCCGTATCAAAATTAATTGATGGTTTTACAGATATATTCTTTGGATCAATGATCGACAAAACACACAGCAAAATGGGAAAAGCAAAGCCTTGGATGTTATATGGCTATATTGGATGTGCCATTACATTAGTCTGCTGTTTTGCAGTACCAGTCAGCTGGGGAACAACCGCTAAATATGCATGGTTCTTTATTTCTTATACACTGTTAAATGGTGTGTTTTATACAGCTAATAATATTGCATATTCAGCACTTACATCACTCATCACAAAGAACAGCAAAGAACGTGTGCAGATGGGATCTTACCGTTTCATTTTTGCATTTTTAACAAGCCTTCTGATTCAGGCAATTACAGTTGGATTTGTAGATAAGTGTGGTGGAGATGCAGCTGCATGGAGAACTGTAGCAATTATTTATGCAATTATTGGTCTTATTGTAAATACAATTTCTGCTCTTTCTGTTAAAGAACTTCCAGAAGAGGAACTTAACGAAGGGGAAGTAAAAAATGAGGATGAGAAGTACGGAATGGTACAGGCATTTAAGCTTCTTATCAAAAACAAATATTACATGATGATCTGTGGAACTTACATTTTACAGCAGTTATACAGTGCCATGATTGGAGCCGGTATTTATTACATGACATGGGTACTGAAAAACAAAAACTTGTTCGGACAGTTTGCATGGGCAGTTAATATTCCACTGATCATTGCTTTGATTTTCACACCAACTTTAGTTGGTAAGTGGAAAGGTATGTACAAACTGAACTTAAGAGGTTATATCTTAGCAGTTATCGGTAGAGCACTTGTTGTTGTTGCCGGATATATGGGTAGCGTTCCGCTGATGATGGCATTTACGGCTCTTGCAGCATTAGGACAGGGACCATGGCAGGGAGATATGAATGCGGTTATCGCATCCTGCTCTGAATACACTTATCTTACACAGGGAAAGAGAATTGACGGAACTATGTACTCTTGTACGTCTCTTGGTGTAAAGATCGGTGGAGGTATTGGAACGGCTGTTGTTGGATGGATGCTTGAGTTCAGTGGTTACGTTGGAACAAATGCAACTCAGCCACAGTCCGCACTTGATATGATGCAGTTTATGTATCTGTGGCTTCCATTAATCTTTGATGTATTGATTATGTTTGTGCTTTCAAGAATGAATGTAGAAGGTGCAAATAAGAAACTGAAAGCAGAAAAAGGAATCACTGCAGATGAAGTAACAGATGCATCAGACATGGAGTAAGATTTGAAGGAAAAAGCATTGTCTGATTGAATCTTCAATTAGGCAATGCTTTTTACATATTATGAAACAATGAAACAGGCAAAAGAGCGGGGGACAGTATTTTGAATATAGAAGAAGCAATTGGAATGCTTAACGGGATGGCTGCCCATGCTGACTGGGCAGAGGAATGGATGCCAAAATACGAGATTGCAGACAGTAATATTCATTCTATCGTACAGAAAGAAATTGGAATTGTATTTACGAAAGTCCTGGAGGATGCAGGAGTTTATAAGAGAACAGAGGAAGGGAAAGCTGCATTCAAAAGATTTATTGAAAGTTTATAAAAAAAGGACCACTTCATTTTTGTGAAATGGTCTTAAGAAAAAATATTCAGTTTTCACAAAATAGTCCTTTTAGTATTTATACATGATATGGATGCTCAAAATAGTCAGCGTAGAATACTAAAAGGTCGTTCAGATATTTTTTAAGATTGCTCATTTGCGATTCCTCCTTTCCTTGTTTACAAGTTGATTATAGGATAGATGAAAAAGGATTGCTTGCCAAATCGAAAGAAGATATAGACAAATGTTGCAAAGGGGAGTATTTCATGCAGTTAAAATATGTTGACACAAAAGAGGAGATCATAGCAGTAAATAAAAAGTCAAAACATATTGAACCACATCTTCATAATGCACTGGAGATTGTTTGTGTAACAAGTGGAACATTAGAGCTTGGTGTCGGACAGGAACTTTACCATATGGAAAAAGGAGATATAGGCTTTGTATTTCCGGATATTATTCATCACTATCAGGTACTGACACCCGGTGTAAATAAAGCGACTTATCTGATCGCATCGCCCTTTACGATTGGTAAATTTGCAGATATCATGCAGTCCATGGCTCCTGAATATCCAGTTATCAAAGCGGAAAAGGTTGAGCCGGAGGTATATAGGGTTATCAATGCGATCTTAGAGACAGAACAGTCGGATATTACAGTCGCACAGGCTTATCTTCAAATTGTGTTGGCACGCTGCATAGGAAAACTGAATCTGGTAGAGAAGAGCCATGTGGGGAGCAATGACCTTATTTACCAGACGGTTTCCTATATATCAGCAAATTTCAAAAAGAAGCTTTCACTGGAAGAGATGGCGAAAGACCTTGGAGTAAGCAAATATGTCTTATCCAGACTCTTTTCCAAAACATTTCATAGGAATTTCAACCAGTATCTTAACGATGCAAGGCTCAACTACGCATGTCATCGTTTGGAAAATACGAGTGATTCTATTACAAATATTTGCCTGGATAGTGGCTTTGAAAGTCAGAGAACATTTAACCGGGTATTTAAGGAAAGATATAAAATATCGCCTAGTGACTATCGGAGTACATGTGTAAAAGATATATTGTCATAAAAGGTTCTGCTGATAGAATAATTTACTTTGATTTCACGCCGTTATGTATTTGATTTTATGTGCGTATGATACGATATTACAATGGTCGTAGAAAATAGATTTTTCAGAAGTAAAAGAACAAGGCGTACTCTAAAGAAAAAGAAAGGCAGGGCATATATGAATATGGGAAATTCCATAATTGATTTTAACGAGAAAAAAGGGTTTATCTGCGATATGGATGGTGTGATTTATCATGGCAATCAGATATTGCCAGGTGTTCCAGAATTCATTCAGTGGTTACATGATGAAAAGAAGGAATACTTATTTTTGACAAATAATAGCGGGTATACACCACGGGAATTAAATCAGAAACTGGCAAGGATGGGACTTGATGTGCCGGAAGAACATTTTTATACCAGTGCATTGGCAACAGCAGCTTTTTTAAAAGAACAGGCGGCAGGATGTTCAGCATTTGTGATAGGAGAAGCCGGTCTGTTAAATGCACTTTATGATGTAGGTATCACAATGAATGATGTGAATCCGGATTATGTTGTTGTGGGAGAGGGACGATCCTATTCATTGGATACATTAACAAAAGCAACGAATTTGGTTCTGAAAGGTGCAAAGCTGATCGGAGCAAACTCAGATGTTTCCGGACCGATTGAGAACGGCATTGCTCCTGCTTGTCGTGCATTGGTTGCACCTATAGAAATGGCAAGCCTTATATTTGAAGACCTTACAGATGCAATAGGAACATAGGTGATATTTTATGCCTATCGCCCTGAAAACGGGCTTTTATTGCGTAACATTCAAAAATAGGGTGTCAATCTGCAAGAATTTGCTATAATAAAGGCGTGGCAACATTTTGGCAACAGAAAATCAGTAAACCAAAATAACTGATGTAATAGAAGTAAATATCGGCATGAATCCACACAAAACCTAAACAAATATAGTTAATAACATCGGGAAACACGCCGAGTTTGAGTGAGAAAAAGTCAGGAAGTTAAGAATATACAGAGGTTATAGTCGGTATGGGCTAAAGAAGAAATAGTATTAAACTATTCTACAACTCATTATTGACACGTAACGACGAAGACGTTACAATTAAAGCGTAAACGGAGGTGACATTATGGAGAAATCAGCAACACTTAATCTACGGATTAATCCCACATTAAAATCAGAGGCAGAGACAGTTCTTTCGCGTCTGGGCATACCAATGTCAACGGCTGTCGATATGTTCCTGAATCAAGTAGTTTTAGTTGGAGGGATTCCGTTTTCCGTTACGCTTCCAAAGGCACCGGCAGATATAGATGCCTCTCAGATGACAGATGCGGCTCTTCATGCGAAGCTTCAGAAAGGTTATGATGATTACAGAGCCGGAAGGACAGAGAACGCTGCAGAAGCATTCAAAAAGTTTAGGGAGACTCATAGGTGATGGGGAAACGGATTGTAGAAATTACCCAGACATTTAAGTGAGCGTGATAACATCATCATGATAACGAATTGATAACACTAGCAGAGACAGACCATAGAAACATGACAGTTGGAAACAAATAAAATCAAATAGAACCAAATATTCTATACAAAACTGTATAGAATTAGATTTGATTTTACGAGTTCGAATAACTTAGGAATTTTGCTAATCTACGCCAAACTGACATAACAAAAATATTCATAATGAAAATTTCTTTTGCGAAAGCTGTAAAAATCTACGTTGAATTTTACAGCTTTTTGCGTATAATATAAGTAGCAGAAATAATATGAGATCAAGGAAGGGGCTGAAAGAATATGGCAAATATTTTACCAGTATCTGATTTGAGAAATTATAATGAAGTCCTGAAGAACTGCCGCAAAGGGGAACCGGTGTATTTGACCAAGAATGGCAGAGGGCGTTTTGTAGTTATGGATATTGAAGATTATGAACGTGATCGTGCAGAGAAAAAACTTCTGATAAAACTGCAAGAAGCTGAAGAAGCAGTGAAAGATGGTGAAGGTTGGCTGGATCTGGATGAATTGAAAGCACTTGTGGGGGAATAAGATGTTAAAACTGCGGATCAATCCGATTGTTGCAAAGGATCTAAAAAATATCCGGGATTACATTGCTGAAGATAATGAGGAATATGCTGCAAAGACCATAAAGGAAATTTACGGTAAATTTGAAAATCTCCAGATGTTCCCGGGCATGGGGTCAGACCTTTCTAAGAGAGTCAGCTTTCGGACAGATTATAAATATGCGATATGGGAAGATTATGTGATTATTTACAAGGTAAGCAATGATTATTTAGAGATTTATCGTGTGGTCAACCGATATCAAGATATTACAAGAATTTTTGAGTGATAACACAAACATGATAACGGATTGATAATACTAACTGTGATAGACCATAGAGATATGACAGTTGGAAACAAATAAGATCAAATAGAACCAAATCTCCTATACAAAATTGTATAGAACTAAATTTGATTTTGCGAGTTTGAGTAATTTTGTGCAAACAGCATATAATTTTAATGGAGAGTTCTAGTGACTTTCCACTTTGCGCTTGCTAGTATGTAAGTACAAAGAAAGTTTACCACTGACCGATATGTGGTATATAAATGGTCGGGTTGCAAGTTTACCGCTGACCAATATGCGGTATATAAGTGGTTGGGTCGAAAGTATAGTCCTTCGCCGTAAGGCGAGGGACTTTTTCTATAATGAGGATAAATAAAAGAAGTATCATTTCCAATGTGCTAACTGTGAAAGAAAAGAATCAAATTGACTCCGTCTGGTTTCGCTATCCAAATGATCAGGATTTGGCATATGGCTGACTAAATAATCCAGTAAAGATTCTTTTGATTCATATGCAAATTTGCCGTCTGCATAACACCATTTGCAATAATCTTCATTATAGCTTCCGTCAGATTCACGGCTGATCAAATCATCTTCATTTAACGGCATTCCGCAGCATTGACAGATAAGCTGTCTTGGCGAGCCAAGAAGCGTATTGATTGAGACATTAAACTCTCGTGATAACAATTTTAAGGTTTCTGTATTCGGCAGTGTATCGCCTGTTTCCCAACGACTGACAGCTTGTCTGGTGACGTGTATGCGTGTTGCCATTTCTTCTTGTGTGAGATGATTTTTCTCGCGCAGATTTTTAAGAATATCCTGTGTTTCCATGTAACTTCCTCCTGAAATTGTACTGTTTACAGTATAGACTTATGTTGTAGTTCCTGCAAGCAACTCGCAGTTGCTGCAAAATGGCAAATAAATCTATTGCATATATACAGGTATCTATCAACCGAAACATGAACAACCGTTAATTTTTTTGAATATTACTTAACGGAGGTTCAGTTGTGGACGTCACCCATGTTTGATATGATGGAATCAGCAAAGGCCGATGCAAATCAAAACAAGGGAGATGTTCATATGTCATTAGGAAACGTGATCAGGAAATACAGAAAGATCAGAAATCTGACACAGGAAGAAATGGCAGGGCGGCTGGGAGTGACAGCACCGGCAGTCAATAAGTGGGAGAATGAAAATTCTTATCCGGATATTACCCTCCTGGCGCCCATTGCCAGACTGCTGGGAATCTCGCTGGATACATTGCTGTCCTTCCGTGAAGAATTGACCGCAGAAGAGATAACGGGAATGATTCGTGAAGCAGATCAAAAATTAAAAAATGAACCATATGAGGAAGTACTTCAGTGGGCAAAGAAAAAACTGGAAGAATATCCAAATTGCGAAGAGTTAATTTTGAATTTTGCAGTGATCTTTGATGCACAGCGTCTTGTACGGGAAATTCCGAAAAAAGCGGAATATGATGACTATTTCTGCTCTTTGTATACTCGTGTGTTAAACAGCGCTGATGAAACAATCCGGATCAGAGCAGCAGATGCGCTGGTAGGATTTTACATGCGGAAAAAGCAGTATGATATGGCAGAAAAATATCTGGAATATTTTTCAATCCAAAATCCGGAACGGAAAAGGAAACAGGCACAGATTTATGCTGAAACGGATCGGATGGAGGAAGCATATAAAGCATATGAGGAACTTTTATTTTCAGATTTTCAAAGAGCCAGTATGGAGCTGCATGGAATGTATATGCTTGCAATACAGGACGATGACAAAAAAAGAGCGCATATGCTGGTAGAGAAGCAAGGGGAATTGGCAAAATGTTTTGAAATGGGGAAATATTATGAGGTTTCAAGCGGCCTTGATCTTGCGGTATTGGAAAAAGATGCAGACACGGTGATAGATATAATGGAACAAATCCTTTCCTGTGTGGAACAAATAGGAAGTTTCAGAAAAGCCCCTCTTTATGAGCATATGAAATTTAAGGAAGTAGAAGAAGATTTTATTGTAGAAATGAAGAAAAATCTATTGAAATCTTTCCGGGATGAGGAAAGTTATGGATTTTTAAAAGATGATGAAAGATGGCAGAGACTGGTAAAACAGTAACCGGATATTTACAGTATTTTGTACAGAGAGGATAATGTAAAAACAGACCTTAAAAGATTCGTCCTTTGAGGTCTGTTTTTTATCCAATAGGAAAATCTACAAAGCCAGTCCGCATTCAAAGGCCAGGACCATGTATTTTTCCGCATTGGTAAGGCCATACAGATTAAGATCCCGGATTTCCCATTTATCAGAACTAAGATTGTCCGCTCCATATAAAAACTGGATAAATGGGATCTGCCGGTATTTTGAGACTGCCAGCATGGAAGCGCATTCCATTTCCGCTGCAAGACAGCCTTCCCTACGGGCTCCTGAATGGCGGGAATCGTTTCTCTGTAAATGGCATCTGAAGTCCATGTTTTGCCTTTTACATAGGGGTAACCGCAGTTTTTCAAGACGTTTTCTAATATCTGAATGGAATGGGAATCAGCTTCAATTTCCGGAGAAGGAGCCACATAGTGATAGCTTGTTCCTTCATCACGAACGGCGGAAACGGGAACGATGATCCGATCCTTCACTTTGTCGTCATCCAATACGCCGCAGGAGCCAAACAGAACAAATTTTTTTGCGCCCATGGCAACAACTTCTTCAAAACCAACGACGCATGCAGGCGCGCCGACTCTGGACAGATAAAAAGCAATCTCTGTATCCTTATAGCGGATTTTGTAGACCGGGATCATGCCGTTTGCGGTATAAAGTTCAGCTATTTTTACAGCAGTATTTAAGGAAGAAAATTTTTGAATGATTGCTTCAGAAAATGTGGAGACACATATTTCGGGGAAATTTTCTATCCTTTTTGTGGTATCGGACGGGCTGAATAAAGCTGGTTCAGAAATTTCAGTTTTCTCAAATACAGTGACAGTTTTTTTCGTGTGTTCCATTTCTTATTCCCCCTTAGACAGTATAAAATCAGATAGATACAGTTACCTTTTCTTGCGAAGCTTTAAGGATATATCTTCCCGTGCTGCAGACTGCATTTTGCTATGGCACAGGTCTGGTTACCATCTTCGCAGCCACAGCCGGAACAATAATGGTTCAGATTCATAGGGCATAAGCCGCAGTTTAGTCCACAGAGGGAAAATAATAAATTTTTCCGATGAAAATTTTTCATGGACAGACCTCCCATATATTCTTCCTCCAATCGGACAGACCGGTAAATCATAGCTATGTCTGTATTCTACCACATTTATGACAGTGCACAAGCAAAACCGTAAACACGGATCAAAGATGTTATAAGCTGGAAATCGTTATAGATTGACGACCAATATTATGGTAAACTCAGGATACAAAGATAAAAACGCAACGCAGGAGAATTTCTCCTGCAGAGCCGGTAGGTAGCCCGGCCGCATCGTAAGGTGTAAGTAACCCTCCCTCCTTAGGGTCGTCCGTTCTTTGTGTATCACAATTATTTAAGGAGGATTTGTCATGGACAAAGTATCAGACAGGCTGACCGTATTTTTTGAGGAACCATTTTGGGTAGGTGTTTTTGAGCGAAGCTCAGAGGGAAAACTATCGGCGTGTAAGGTTACGTTTGGAGCGGAGCCGAGAGATTATGAGATCTACGAGTTTGTTCTGAAAAATTACGTTCATCTGCGATTTAGTCCGGCTGTGGCAACTGGTGTAAGAAAAGCCGGCCGTAATCCGAAACGGTTGCAGCGAGAGGTGCGAAAAGAGATGCAGAATGAAGGAATAGGCACAAAATCGCAGCAGGCTTTGAAATTACAGCAGGAGCAGTTGAAAACGGAACGTAAGACTGTGAGCAGGGAAAGGCGGGAAGCAGAGAAAGTACGTAAGTTTGAACTGAAACAGCAGAAAAAGAAAGAAAAGCACAGGGGCAGATGATGTCTGTTCCTGTGCTTCTTTTGGTATCTATGCCGAATAAATACCTTCTACTGTAATCTGTTTGAAAAATCTGGAGAGCCCTAATCTGACGGTTTCGTCTGCCTGCATCGGGGTTCGGCGGATCAGGACTTCTCCAAATTCGTGAGGGAAGCTGAGGAAGTTTTGCTCTTTCAGAGCATCTGTCTGTTTTGAATCGACAAACCTTGCCGATATGCTTAAGCGGGGGCCGCCTCATGTGCGGCACATGGACGGGGTGATCAGGATGTTCTGGCGGTCGTTCTGTTTCATATGTTCAACTAATCGTTCGTTAAGATGAAATTTCATAGTGGATTCCTCCTTTTCTTTTGGTATCTACATTATTGCAGATTGATGCGTAAAGTTCTGTGACGAAGTTACGAAGACAAACGAAACCCATTTATTCTTTGGGCGAATTATGAAAGAGCACGCTTTGTTCCTTCAGGCGGCTTTTCCGGCAGGGGAGCGGGAGTGCAGAAACAAGGCCGGCTGGTACCGGGAAGAATTTGAAAAAATACTGTGGCAGACGGTGCGACTTTCAGACGGAATGGCAGGAAAAGATGTGCTGTGTTCCGGAGAAGTTTTCACAGAATTTACAATGAGAGCGGAACAGCAGACAGAGCGGCTCACGCAGATTCCTATTGATTCACGGATCACACAGGCAGAGGAGAAACTGCGCTCTGGCTGTCCCGGCGACATAGATGAAAGAATGATATGGCAGATATGCCAGCTGAATCAGCGTGTTCTGCAGCTGTTGAGCGGCCTCATTATGTTTAAAAAGCAGATACTGAGGGAGGTGACTTCCTGCAGGATGTATGCCGCTGGATAATATCCGGGAGACGGACCGGGAATACGGCGCCTGTATCTTACAGTCTTTTGGAGATATGAGGAACCACAGATATCACGGATTGTTTGGAGCCGTGATCGTAGAACCGGCGGAAGCGCAGTGGTATGAGAATTTCACGAAAAAGAAAAACCCATTTGCAGAGCAGGCAGTCATTATGACGCCTGGGACAGAAACATTCCAGGAGTATGTACTGTTTATCCAGAATGGAATCCGGCTTCTGGGGAGGCTTTCGTGTGCTGAAGCAGTCTGTTAGGTGCAGATGCAGGGAAATGTGCGGAAGGATCTTTAAAGGCAGAAGGTAGTTATCGTTTTATTATTTTTTCTTTCTTCCATTATCACATATAGATAAAACATATAAGAGTATAAAAAATATCAATTTGATTTTTTTTGCTCTGTCAGATAACATAAATGACACATGATAAAAATGTATGTTAAAGGAGGAAACACATGAAAAAGCAAAGAAAAATGTGGTCAAGAGCTGCAGCGTTGACTATGAGCATGGCTCTTCTCTTGTCCGGATGCGGCGGATCAGGCTCTGATGGGGAAGATGCAGGGGAAAGCGCATCTGGAGCAAAGAAGGAGGAGCTGCATATAGCGATTTCTGCCAATCCGCCTTCTCTGGATCCACAGTCTATTAACTCTAACATTGTAGGAGGCATTGGAGCCCATGTATATGAGCCATTATTTGCAATGAATGCAGATTTTGAACCTACACCGGTGCTGGCAGAATCCTATGAGATGAGTGAGGATGGTATGGTCTACACCATTAAGCTCCGTGAAGGAGTAAAATTCCATAATGGGGAAGAGATGACCGCGGATGATGTTGTGGCTTCTATGAACCGTTGGCTGGAGGTATCTGCCAAAGCAAATACATTAATTGGAGGATCCAGCTTTGAGAAAGTAGACGATTACACGGTTGACTTGAATGTAAATCAGGCTTCATCAGACATTATTATGATTCTGGCAAGTCCGATTCAGGCAGCGGCAATTTATCCGGCTGAAGTTGTGGAGACTGCAACAGCAGAGGGCATTGATGAGTATATCGGTACAGGTCCCTATAAGGTTTCCGAGTGGAAACAAGATCAATATGTAAAGCTGGAGGCTTATGAGGATTATCAGCCGTCAGAGGGTGAGGGAAGCGGACTTGCAGGAGAAAAGCAGGCGGCTACAGGCACACTTTATTTTGACGTGGTGACAGACGCTTCCACTCGTATTGCAGGTGTGCAGAGCGGTGAATATGATATTGCAGAGGAAATCCCTGTTGACAATTATGAAGAACTGTCTGCTGACAGCAATCTGACCCTAAATGTAGATAAGGGAGGTACCTTGAATCTTTTCCTTGATACGACAGAGGGGGTAATGGCAAACCAGACGTTGCGGCAGGCAATCCTGGCAGCGCTGAATTGCGATGATATTATGATGGCAGCTTACGGTAATGCTGATCTCTATGAGATTAATGCAGGATGGTCCGATCCGGCAGATACACAGTGGGGAACAGATGCAGGCAGTGAATATTACAATCAGAATAATATAGAAAAGTCGAAAGAACTTCTTGAGGAAGCCGGATATAATAACGAAAAACTTGTTCTTGTGACAACACAGGATTATCCGGAGATGTACAACGCTACACTTGTCGTACAGGAAAATCTGAAGCAGGCAGGTATTAATGCGGAAGTGGAGACATATGATTTCAGCACTTTTATGGAGCACCGTGCAGACCCGAATCAGTTTGATATGTTTATTACAAGCAACTCCTACAATATGCTTCCGATCCAGCTCTCTGTTCTTGACAGCGGATGGGCAGGTTTGAATGCTCCGGAAGTAGCAGAAGGGATTCAGAAAATTCGCTCTGCAGCGTCAGATGAAGAGGCGGCATCAGCATGGGCAGATCTGCAGACATTCCTCTATGAGTATGGGGCTGCTACAGTACTTGGACATTACACAGGTGTAATTGCGATGAACAAAGATGTGACAGGATATAATTATCTTCGTTTCCCAATTTACTGGGGAGTAACAGCTACAGAATAGCAAATATAAAAATAGCAGGCAGCGGGGTGCGTTTACGCAGTCCGCTGCTGTTGGTGTATTCAGGAGGATACACACTCTGAAAAAAGCTGCGGCAGATAGGTGAAAGAAGCCGGCGGCGGAAAGGAGCAGCGGATATGCTGTCTTATATTTTGAAAAGAATTTTATCACTGATCCCGGTATTGTTTGTCGTTTCCTGTGTGATTTTTCTTGTAGTATATATGATACCGGGAGGTCCGGCAACGGCTCTTCTTGGGATGGAGGCAACGCCGGATCAGATTAATGAATTGAATGCAGAGCTGGGGTTTGACAGGCCCTTTCTTGTGCAGTATATCGATTGGTTTACAAATGTTTTAAGAGGAGACTGGGGAACATCTTATTTTCTCCACCAGTCAGTGACAGAGGCAATCGGCGAATATTTTCTGCCGACCCTTAGCCTGGCTGTACTGGCGCAGATCATTGCCCTGATTTTATCTGTTCCTCTTGGTATCTTGGCGGCATACAAAAGAGGAACGGCCCTTGATGTGACCTGCGTATCGGCATCCCTTCTTGGGGCAGCCCTTCCGGGGTTCCTGCTTAGTATGTTTCTAATGCTGTTTTTCGGTGTTTATCTGCAATGGTTTCCGGTCGCCGGGTATGCGGCGCTTTCTGAAGGGCTTGGAGAACATTTAAGGTATATTTTTCTTCCGGCTCTTTCGCTTGGAATCGTTCAGGCGGCATATCTGACAAGAATGACCCGCTCTTCGATTTTGGAAGTGCTGTATAGAAATTATATTCAGACTGCAAGAGCAAAGGGACTAAAAGAGAGCCGTGTGGTTTTGCGCTATGCACTGAAGAACGGGGCTCCGGTGATCCTTACAGCGGTAGGGCAGTCCTTTGGCAGTCTGATTACAGGGACCATAGTAACGGAGACTCTTTTTAACATTCCCGGCCTTGGAATGCTGACGCTGACCTCTATTAACAGAAGGGATGTTTTTGTTATCCAGGGGGTTGTTCTTTTTGTAACTTTGCTGTATGTGCTGGTGAATCTGATTGTGGATATTCTTTACGGTTTTGTGGATCCGCGGCTCCAGCCCGGCCGGAAGTAGGAGGGGAAAGAATGATATTGACAAGAAAAAGTATATCCAAAGCCAGTGAGGCTATTTTGAGAGAACAGCGCCAGCTTAGGAAGGAGAGACTTTTGGCCAGTCCGGCTCTCATTATCGGAGCCTGCGGCTTTGTCATAATTCTTCTTCTGGCAATTTTGGTTCCCTTTTTTCATCCGGTAGATCCGGACGCTATGGATGTGGTTAATAGGCTGAAGCCTCCAGGGGGAGAGTATCTGCTTGGGACAGATGAATTTGGAAGGGATCTTTTTATACGAGTGATGTATGGTGCCAGAGTGTCGTTGTGGGTAGGGGGCTGTGTGGCAGTTTTTTCCTGTGTGCTGGGCATTATTATTGGAATTTATGCCAGCTATTTTAAAGTGCTGGATCAGATACTCATGAGGATCTGTGATGGGCTGATAGCGATCCCGGGCATTCTTTTGGCAATTGCTCTGATCGCGGCATTGGGTACCTCAAGCTGGAATGTCATTGTAGCGCTCACGGTTGTTTACAGTCCCAGTGTGGCGAGAACTGTGCGGGCAAGCGCTCTTGTCATAAAAGAGCAGACCTATGTGGAAGCAGCAAAAGTGCAGGGCTATTCCAGTTTCCGCATTTTATGGAAGATGATTTTGCCGGGAGTGATTTCACCTCTTACTGTGCAGGCGTCATTCATTTTTGCACAGGCAATTATTTCAGAAGCTTCTTTGAGTTTCCTTGGGGCAGGAATCCCCGCCCCGGCAGCCAGTTGGGGAAATATGCTGGAGGCAAGTAAAATGGTATTTTCCAGAGCGCCCTGGACGATGATCTGCCCGGGAGCGGCAGTCATACTATGTGTGCTTAGTCTCAATCTTCTCGGAGACGGCCTGCGAGATTTCCTCGATCCGAGAGTGAAAGGAGGAAAGAAGAAGTGATGGAACAAAAGAAAACAGACAAGAAAAAAAGAATACTTGAAATACGTAATCTGCGCGTTCTGTTTCCGGTACACAAAAGATGGCTTCCGGCTGTAGATGGAGTATCCCTTTGTATCAATCCCGGCGAGATTACCGGAGTGGTTGGAGAGTCAGGGTCTGGAAAGAGTGTTATGTCGCAGTCAGTTCTTCGTCTGCGGGATCACGACACAGCAGTGCGCTATGAAGGAGAAATCCTTTTCCATGAGGAAGATCTATTAAAAAAGCCTCTAAGAGAAATGCAGGATATCAGAGGAAACAGTATTTCTGTTATTTTCCAGGATCCGCTCAATTCCTTAAGTCCTGTGCACACAGTAGGAAGTCAGCTTGAGGAAGTGCTTCTTCTTCATAAAAAGATAAGCAGGGAGGAAGCCAGGAAGAAAGCCGTTCAGATGCTGGGGCTGACAGGGATACCTGATCCTGCGACCAATATGAAAAAATATCCGTTTGAGCTATCCGGAGGAATGCAGCAGCGTGTTATGATTGCTATGGCGCTGGCCTGTGAGCCGGAACTTCTGATTGCAGATGAACCGACGACAGCGCTGGATGTGACAATTCAGGAACAAATTCTTCATCTGATCAAAGAACTGAATGACAGGCTGGGAATGTCTGTCCTGTTTATTACTCATGATATGGGAGCGGTATCCAGGCTCTGTCATAGTGTGAAAGTGATGTATTTGGGACAGGTTGTGGAAGACGTAAGGACAGAAGAATTGTTTCGGAATCCTCTTCATCCTTATACACAGGGGTTGCTTGCCTGTATCCCTCATCTTCATGTGAAGCGGGGGATAAAGCTGCCAACTATACAGGGGACGGTTCCGTCTCTTTCCAACATTCCGGAGGGATGTCATTTCTGCACCAGATGTGCATATGCGGATGAAAAGTGCCGAAAATTAGCGCCTCCGCCTGTAGAAGCAGCACCCGGACATATAGTCCGATGCTGGAAATATACCGAAAAAGAGAGGAGGGCATGAAAATGAATCCACATTTTCTGGAAATAAAAGATTTGAAAAAGACCTATCCTCTGCGGGGAAAAAAGACAAAGCTGTTTGCAGCAAAAGAACGCATGTGTGCGGTAGATCATTTGTCTTTGTACATGGAAGAAGGGGAGACCTATGGACTGGTAGGTGAGTCTGGATGCGGAAAATCTACGATTGGCCGTACGATCGTGGGACTTGAAAAAGCAGACAGTGGATCCATCCTGTGTGAAGGGAAGGAATTATGTGGTCTAAGTGAGCGGGAGTTCCGCCCTTACAGAAAAGACCTTCAGATGGTATTTCAAAATTCTCTTTCAGCTATGAATCCCAGGAGCCGCGTAGGAGATATATTAGATGAGATTCTTGCAGTTCATGGAGAAAAAGACAATGGGAAAAGGCGGGAGAAGGTGCTGTCGATCCTGCAAAAAGTAGGACTTTCGGAGGAACATTACTTTCGGTTTCCCCATGAATTATCCGGAGGCCAGGTCCAGCGGCTTGGAATAGCCGGAGCTCTTATAACACAGCCCAGGTTGATTGTTTGTGATGAACCGGTTTCGGCTTTGGATGTATCTATCCAGGCCCAGATTTTAAACATGCTCGTGGAACTGAAAAAAGAGCTTCATTTGAGTCTGCTGTTCATTTCGCATGATATTGGTGTCATTCGGTTTATTTCAGACCGGATCGGAGTTATGTATTTGGGGAGACTGGTGGAGGAAACAACAGCAGAACGGCTGTTTGAACATCCGCTTCATCCCTATACAAAGACACTTCTTGCGGCGGTGCCGGACCCCTATATTACAGGGAGAAAGTTTCAGGCTCTTGATGGGGAGCAGCCGGTGCGGACCGAAGGGTTTCAAGGATGTGCATTCCGTAGCAGATGTCCCTATGCCACAAAGAAGTGTGCAGAAGAGGCACCGCAGTTTTGTGAAGTGGAGTCAGGGCATAAGGCAGCCTGCCATTATATAAAAGAATAAATGACAGCGCCGGCTTACAGAGAAGCGCTTTTTGCGCCCTCTGCAGACCGGTGCATTTTTATGCCAGCAGTTCTCCCAGCATCTTTTCGTCAAAGACGACTTCAGATACATGATCCACTTCGATCTGATACAATGCATTTGCAGCCAGATGTTCTGCGGTCTGTTCCAGATCACGGATGCCGGAGGTCGTTACATATTTATTGACAAGGGCGTCAAGAGCCTCTTCAGTTATGGTGCACTCGTGTTCCGCTAGGCCCATACGTTTCAGAACCTTTGGAAGGGCGTACCTGGAGAAGATGATCTTCTTTTCCTCCGGAGTATAGTCCGGTATGTCAATGACAGCGAAACGGGACATGAGAGGCGCGCTGATCTGACTTTTATCATTTGCAGTAGCGATGGGATACACTCCTACTGTCGGGATCATACATTCAATGTAGTTGTCAGTAAATCCAAGGTTATCAAGAAGGGTAAGGAGCACATCGGCAGGATTTCCGTTCCCTTTCCCGGACGCCGCCTTATCCAGCTCATTGATAATAAAAACAAGATTGGACTCCCTAGCAGCAGAGAAAGCCTCCATGATGATTCCCGGTTTTGCGTTGGCGTAGATACGGGAACTTCCGGTCAGCTGTTCCGGGTCATTGATGGAACTCATGTCCAGTGTTGTCCACGGTAATTTTAAAATACGTGCAACTGCGTAGGCGATCTGGGATTTCCCTGTACCTGCCGGTCCTACCAGCAAAAGGCCGTAGGCCGGAAGCGTATGAGTGCGGTTGATCTGTATGATCGTTTCAATAATTCTTTGTTTTACGCGCTCCATTCCGTAGAGTTCTTCATCCAGGATCCGGCGGGCCTCCACCGGGTCAATGGACTCAAAATAATTGGTTTTCCATTTGATATTTAAAACAATAGAAAGGGCTCTTTGAGCATGGCGGCGTTCCTCCAGAGTAACCTCATGGGAACGGGCGACGGCAAGATTTCTTCTGGCCCACAAAAGGATAGTGTCCGGCAGCGTTTTGCCGGCACAGGTCATAAAATCCGTAATGCTCTGCAGGCTTGTCAGTTTCATATCATCGCCGGTTTCATCCGGCTCTTCCTCTGCACTGTCTTCTTCGGGTTCCGGTGCGTCGCTGGAGAGCAGTCTTTCAATAATAAACTGAAGAAATCCATCCTCAGCGGAAAGTTTGGTTCCTTTTCCGAAAGCGATCTCGCGGATCTTATAGACAGCATATCCGTCTGCCAGATTTTTCCCGGAGAGCCTTACGTGGATGCGGTTTTCTCCCAGCCAGCGGAGGAGGGGGACAAAACGGGCGTCTATTTTTAAAATGTTGGCGCTGGCGGTTCCGTCCTCTTCGTCAAATTCAAATGCGGTGCGCTTGTCCGGATTGGTGAAAACGCCGCAGGAGTGATGTTTCCAGTCCTTCTGCCGGTTGTCCAGTATAAGAATAGGAGCTTCAGGCGTAGGCAGCGATTCGCTGGAATAAAATATGGAGTAGGTACATTCGGAAATGTCTGCACCCTGGGGTTCATTGCGAAAATCAAATACAGGCATACTTGTATCTCCTTTAGATGATAGTTTTTCTGACTGCTATCTTAACACATTTCCGCCTGTTCGTAAATTGACAGTGTTATAAAACAAAGGTAGATAACAAACAAAAAGGCAAATAAAAAAATAAATCGAAAAAGACAGAAAAATGTGATAAACTTTAAATAGATTCGCAATTTGGCAAACAGCAATTCAATAAAAAGTAGAAAGGAAGAGAAAAATGGAAAAGAACGTATTAGATTATGTAGTAGAGAAAACAAAGGAACTGATCGCAGCTCCATCCTGCAGCCAAGAGGCAAAGGAAGCAGCCCAGGCGTGGCTGGATGCGGTAGGGACAGAAAAAGAGGCGGAAGAAACAAAAAAATATATCGCAGAATTAGAAGAAGATATTGTGACAGTGGATGGTCTGATCGCTTTTGCACAGTCAGAGGCCGGAGCTAAAGTATTCGGCGGAGAGGAAGCGGCAAAAGGGGTGGCTGCTCATGGACAGGAACTGAAAAAAGCAGGGGCAAAATACTGCGACTGCCCGGCATGTGCGGCGGTGGAAGCAATTCTGGCGAAGAAAGACAGGATTCTTTTATAGAAAACACGAATGATCTGAAAAGGGGGGAAAAGGAGTGAAGAAAAAGGCGACGGCATCAGTTTTAGCAGCGGTACTGGCAATTTCTGTGATTCCGGTAACAGCCCCGGCAAAGGAAGTATCGGCTGAGAATACGGAACAGAGGGAATACGGAGTGCCGGGAGAAGACTATGTGGATGGGCAGGTAATCGTACGCCTGCGGGAAGAGCCGGAGGCAATGAAGAGGGAAAAGAGAAGTGGAAGTGTTCTGGATCAGTATGAGACAGAATCCCTCATTGACCTGGAAAACATCACAGCTTCTCGTCAGACATCAGCGTCAGCTTCGGCAAGGAGCCGGACTGGCATATCAGCAGATGAGATCGTGCTGGTAACAGGCGACAATACAGAAGAAATGATCCGGGAGCTGGAAGAGGATCCCAGGGTAGTATATGCAGAGCCTAATTACATTATGGAGCCCTATGATGTTCCGTCAGACCCGGGCTATGAATATCAGTGGGGACTTAAAAATACATTGAATGATGCGTCCCATGCAACAGACATTCCGGCGGTGGATATGAATGTCGAAGAGGCATGGTCAAATGCCGGAAGCAGTTCTGATACGCCTGTTGTTGCTGTGATAGACAGCGGTGTAGACTACAATCATCCTGATCTGAAGGACGTAATGTGGAAGGACGGATTGAACTATCCGGAGCTGACAGCTCTTGGAGGAGGGGCGTATGGTGTAAATTATTCAGGTGCAGGACCGACGGATGATCCAATGGACTTTCTGGTGGGGCATGGAACACACTGTGCTTCAATAATCGCTGCCCAATGGAATAACGGCCAGGGAACGGCGGGAGTAAGCTCTTCAGCCCGGATCATGGCGCTCGATTTCCTTACAGGAAACTCTGCTACCAGCAATGCGATTCTGTGTTACCGCTATCTGATCACAGCAAAGAAAGCCGGGGTTAATGTAGCGGTTGTAAATAATTCCTGGGGGCCCGGCACTTATGACGGATATATGCTCCAGAGTGTTTCTGATGTGGTGACGGAAGCAGGAATGGAAGGGATTTTATCCTGTTTTGCAGCCGGAAATAACTATGCAGATAATGACAGAAATACAGGGAGCATAATAAACAGTCCCTATGTTGTAACGGTAGGAGCGATGGACAGTGAGGGATACCGGGCCGGTTTTTCTAATTACGGAAGGCAGACCGTAGATGTGTTTGCGCCAGGTACACAGATTTTAGCTTCTACAACTACAGATACCTCCATGTATTCAATGGAAAACCATGAAATGCCTGTACAATATCTGCCGTGGATACAGGACAGGGAAGACAGCTATTTTTATGAAGATTTTGAGGATGCGGATGACAGAGTAGAATTAAGACTTTTGGATGAAGGAGAGAAAGAAGCCGAAAGAGCAGTTCCGTCCCGGGGATATTCCAGCAGCAGAGGGCTGGAAGTTTCTTTGGACAGCATTGAAGAAGGGGAGGAGTTTACGCTGGAAATTGAATTTTCAGCAGAAGACCTTGCGGCTGTTGATCCATCAGAGGAATTGCATCTGGCGTTTGCAGGATCTTTTGACGGAGCAATGAAAGAAGAGGTTGTACGGTTTGCGCAAAATACCGGGGAAAAATGGGATCTCCTGTACTCGACTCAAACAGTAAACGGGGGATTCTATCCGGCTTACTTGGCGGTGAGGGACAGTAACTGGAATATTTCCAGTACCTGCCTTTCCAGCAGAGAGTTTTTGACAGATGCGGATGGAGATGGGAGCATTGCGATCAGAATGAGGGGGACCATGACCGGAAAAACAGAGGGGGCGGCGTTTCACCTTGATAATGTGGGATTTGGAAAAAAGGCCAGCGACTATTATTATTCGGACGGGACTTCCATGGCAGCGCCGGCAGTATCGGGAGTAGCGGCTTTGGCAGCGATGGTATATGGTGCAGATAACGGTGACGATGCAGGAGAGATTCGCGCGCGCATAATCGGTGCAGTGAACCGGGAGGACGGAATAGACTTAGAGGACAAGTCAGTGTCCGGAGGTTTTCTGGATGCAGGGGCCGTTTTCGATGATTCCAGACTTGTTCCGGTAGTGAATGAGCTGAAGCAGCAGGATAAGACAGCGGAACTTTGCGGCTATTTCTTTGGAGAGGAGCCGGGGACAGTGACGGTAGGAGGCGTGCAGGCTGAGGTGACGTCATGGTCACCGGAGAGTATTACAATTGTCTTACCGGATGGATCAGCAGGAAATCAGCAGATTGTTGTTTATACGGCAGGTGGAAAATACGGACAGAATTTTTTGGATATTGGAGCGACATCTGTAGGATTTCAGGAGCTTGCAGCTCCGGATTTGGATTACGGAGAACTAAGTGGCGTTGATCTTACAAGTCGCAATGGGCTGTGGCTGCATATGGCAGGGGCAGGCGGCAAGATCCTCTGCCTTGCAGCAATGGGGGAAACGGGCAGCATTTATATGGAACAATATAGTATTCAAGATAATACATGGAAAAAAGTCAGTCTTCCGAAAGATGATATCATAGTGTCCCCCTATAAGGAATATTATTCCATGGCTGCAGGAAAAGATAAAATTTATATGACATATTACAATGCACAGGGTCAGATGGAACTTGGAACTTATGACACAAAGACAGAAACATGGGATGTTGCAGCGGTAGATATGAGTACTGGTTTTGGGCAGCTGGCAGTCTATCAGGATCAGCTTCTTGTCATAGGAGGTGAAGGAGAGAATTGTGAAAATACTGCAGTAGTTTATGCCCTTGATCCGGCGACAGGGAAAGTATCGGATTCTGAAATTCCAGATCTTCCGGAAGGGAGAAGTGGAGCTATGGTTTCCGTATCCGGTAATAATCTGATCGTATGTGGAGGATATGATTCCTTTGTAGAATATATACAGGGTCAAAATGAGACTGTATATGGAAATATAATGATTTATGACGGAAAGAGATGGAAGGTAAGCGGGGCGGATTTTTTCAGCGGTGCAAACGGGCAGTTTGATTCTCTTCAAACACTGGATTTTGCTGTGTCAGCTACTGATGACGGTATGATCGTGACAGGGCCGGTATCTGGTCTTGGGACAGAGCAGATGAGGGATACATGGAAATATGATCCTGATGCAGATGTTTGGACCAGTGACGGTAATCTTCGTTTTCATGGGACGAAGACAACGGAAAACGTCGGCACAGCGGTAGACGGTCTGTTTTATGTACTGGCAAGAACGGATTCAGGGGCTCTGGTGTTCCGGTCAACTCCGGTGAACTATACAGGAGCAGCAGCAAATCCGGGAGAAAAGCCCCAGGAAGAACCCGGAGGGAACCCGGGAGACAAGCCGGGTGAGAATCCGGAAGATCCGTCTGGAACCGGAGAACAGGATCAGACAGATCCCGATAAAAATGCAGAAGAGAAAATAGAAAAGACAAAGGCTGAAAAAGCAGTAAAAACAGGAGATGAAACACAGGCTGCCATTTGGCTGTTATGTGTTCTGGCTTCCGGTACTATGATCATCCTGCAAAGAAGAAAAAAATGCAATAGAAAGTAAAGAAATATGAAGAAAGAATATATATTTCGCGGAATATTTTATATTGCCGGTCTGGTGGTACTGGCTCTCGGACTTGTCCTGAATACAGAGACAGGTCTGGGGGCCTCGCCGATTGTCTCCGTGTCCTACAGTGTCTCTGTTTCCTTTGAACAAAACTTTGGCGATATGACCTTTATTTTGTACTCTCTTTTTGTTCTGGTGGAAATGGTTCTGCATACATACAGGATAAAAAGAGAAGGAGGAAATCTGAAAAAGATTCTTTTTATGGATTTTTTGCAGATTCCGTTAAGTTTGATTTTTACACGCTTTATGAATCTTTTTACGGCTCTGATTCCGGATCTTTATACAGAAGGAAAAAGTTCTCCGGGAGAATTTACTGTCCGTATCCTGTTGTTGATCCTTGCGGTTATCCTGACCGGGATCGGAGCGGCCATGTCTCTTAATATGCGTTTGATCCCCAATTCAGGGGATGGGATCGTTCAGGCGATCGCTGACCATGTACACAAAGGGGTAGGGTTGGTAAAAAACTGTTTTGATCTCGGATGTGTCACAGTTACTGTGTGCATTAGTCTGATTTTTTCCGGACATCTGATCGGCCTTGGTATCGGCACTGTTCTGGCAATGATCGGTGTGGGAAGGACGATGGCGGTATTTAATTATTTTCTCTATGAGAAAATGAACCGGATTGCCGGAATGCAGGATACAATATAGAACTAAAATTTTGTGTGGATTTTTCTGGTCTTATGACTATTTTTCGCCACACGGCTGTGAAAATGCAGCTGTGTGGCATTTTCCTTGATACAGGATTTTATGATATATACTTTAGAATAGGAGAGGAAATGATGAATGAGACTTTTATGAAAGAAAGGCCGGTTCTGCCTTTGATTTTTTCCATGGCTCTCCCCATGGTCGTTTCTATGCTGGTAAATTCTCTTTATAATATTGTAGACAGTTTTTTTGTGGCGCAGATCAGTGAAGATGCGATGACTGCGCTGTCTCTTGTATTCCCTGTGCAGAATTTCATCAATGCGGTTGCCATCGGATTCGGGGTGGGGATCAATGCAGCCATTGCTTTTCATCTGGGAGCGCAGGATAAGGAAAAGACGGACAGGGCGGCCACCAGAGGTATGCTTCTGGCCGGAGTGCACGGCGTGATCATGACTGTAGTGTGCATCGCGGCAATCCGTCCGTTCCTTCGGATGTTTACCGAGGCAGAGCAGGTTGTGGAGCTTGGAGTCAGATATGCAGTCATCGCCTTTTCCTTTGCGGTGATTATTGCGGAAAGCCTGGCATTTGAAAAAATTTTTCAGGCAGTGGGAAGAATGAAAGTTACGATGCTCAGCCTTTTGTGCGGCTGCATTGCTAATATTATTCTGGATCCGATTTTAATCTTTGGTCTGGGCCCCTTCCCGGAGATGGGGATGGAAGGAGCGGCATTAGCTACAGGGATCGGTCAGGTTCTGCCACTGGCGATCTACATTGCAGTATATTTTATTTCGCCGATTCCGGTTAAAATCAGGAGAAGTGCCATGAAAGCCGATCGGAAGATAGACCGGCAGCTTTATACGGTAGGGATACCGGCAATCCTGAATATAGCATTACCTTCTTTGATGATTTCCGCATTAAATACGATTTTATCCGTCTATTCCCAGAGTTACATTGTCATTTTGGGCATTTACTATAAACTGCAGACCTTTCTTTATCTTCCGGCCAACGGGATCATTCAGGGAATGCGTCCGGTGATCGGTTATAATTACGGAGCCGGAGAGGGAGAAAGAGTGTCGAAGATTTACGAAGTTACATTGGGAATGACGGCGGTGATCATGGCAGTGGGAATGGTAATCTGCCTTATGGTGCCGGAGGGGCTGATAGGAATGTTTACAGAAAACAGCCAGACTGTGGAAGCGGGCGGAAGGGCGCTGCGGATCATCAGCGCCGGTTTCGTCATTTCTGCTGTTTCTGTTACGTCTTCAGGAGCGCTGGAAGGTATTGGAAAAGGCGTTCCGTCCCTTGTAATTTCTGTTTTCCGCTATGTGGCAGTTATTATTCCGGCAGCATTTCTCCTTAGCCGAAGTATGGGAGCGGATGGCGTGTGGCATGCGTTCTGGATAACAGAAGTGATCACAGCGGCAGCGGCTTTTGCTGTTTTCCGTAAATCAGCAGCTGAAGTTTGTATTCCAGGAAGAAAGTGACAACAGCTTTTACGGTTTATTTTTCTTCCTGTACACTGTGGAAAATATCAGTTAAAATAAAATAAGTACAAAAAAAGGAGTGGTTCAAAATGAGTCGATGGAACAATGACTATAATCATGGGGCGCATCCGGCTGTTCTGGAGGCGTTTATAAAAACAAACCAGGAAAGCTATGGCGGGTATGGGCTGGACGAATGGTGCGAAAGGGCGGCAGAGAAGATCAAGACTCATCTGGGAAGCACTGACGCTGACATTCATTTTATGGTGGGAGGAACGCAGGTAAACTATACCGTTATTGCGGCAGCTCTTCGTCCCTATCAGGGAGTGATCAGTGCGGACAGCGGACATATCCACGTCCACGAGACAGGGGCGGTGGAGCATACAGGACACAAGATCCATGTTGTAAAAGGAGAAAACGGAAAGCTGTCGGCAGCGTCTGTTGAAGCAGAAGCGGAAAATTACAGGACAAGCGGAGTGAAGGAACATATTACACAGCCTAAGATGGTATATATTTCCTTCCCTACAGAGTACGGCACCCTTTATTCCCAAAAAGAGCTTGAGGAAATATCTGCTGTCTGCAGAAAGTACGGTCTGTATCTCATGATAGATGGAGCGAGAATGGGTTACGGGCTTGGAGCCAAGGTAAATGACCTGAAGCTTTCTGATCTTGCGGCGCTTGCCGATGTCTTCTACATAGGGGGTACGAAATGCGGAGCTATGATGGGAGAAGCAGTAGTTATTACAAACAATGAGCTCAAAGATAATTTCCGCAGCTATATGAAGCAGAACGGAGGAATGCTGGCAAAAGGCTGGACGCTGGGCCTGCAGTTCTATACGCTCTTTGAGAACGATCTGTATTTTGAAATTACAGGCCGGGCGGACAAGTACGCCATGGAGATCCGGGAAGCTTTTGAGAAAAAAGGGATTGATTTCTATATTGACAGTCCGACGAATCAGCAGTTTGTTCTGTTAAGTGAAGAGCAGATGAGGAAACTGGAGAAAAAGCATATTTTTGAATACCAGTTTCCGGAGGGGGACAGACACTGCGTGCGGTTTTGCACAAGCTGGAGTACAAAGCCGGAAGATGTAGAGGAACTGAAAGCAGATATTCTGGCGCTGTAGACAAAAGAAGAGAGGACTGATATGAAGATTATAATTTCTCCGGCGAAGAAAATGAATACAAATCCGGACCTTGCAGAGTTTCATGATCTCCCGGCATTTATCGAGGATGCCGGGAGCATTCTTGAATGGGTGAGATCCCTCACCTATGAGGAAGCAAAGAAACTGTGGAAGTGCAATGATAAAATTGCATCATTGAACTACGATAGAATGAAACATATGGATCTGAAGAAAAACCTGACTCCTGCTGTCCTTTCCTATGAAGGAATCCAGTATCAGTATATGGCTCCGGCAGTTTTCGAAGAAAACGCCATGCAGTATATACAGGACCACCTTAGGATACTGTCCGGATTTTATGGAGTACTTTGTCCCTTTGACGGTGTGACGCCATACCGACTTGAGATGCAGGCGGCGGCAAAAGTGGAGGGCACAGGAAATCTCTATGAGTTCTGGAATAATAAGCTGTACAGAGAGGTTATGGATGAGGACAGGACGATCCTGAATCTTGCCTCGAAGGAATATTCCCGGTGTATTGAAGCATACCTTCGCCCCGGTGACAGATTTCTCACCTGTGTGTTCGGGGAATGGAACGACGGAAAAGTGAAACAGAAAGGAACCCTTGCCAAGATGGCCAGAGGAGAGATGGTACGCTATATGGCAGAACACAATATTTCAGATCTGAAGGAAATCCGCTGGTTTGACAGGCTGGGATATAAGTTCAGTGAAGAGCTGTCCACGGAAGAGCAATACATATTTCTGAAATAAAAGATATAGCTTTTGGGGACTCGGGTACAAAAAGAAAAAACAAACTTGTGTTCGCGTGTGCGGTATGGTAAAGTAAAACACAGTAAAAGAAACGGATGGCGCCGGTTATGGAGGCTGCCGACGAAAAAGTTACAGGAGTGCAGGCATGAGGAAAAAAGCAGAGCAAAAGACAGATATGAGTAAAGTAATAAACAGGCTTTTTGAGGGGGACTGTCTGGAATATATGGAGAAGATCCCTGACGGGAGCGTGGATATGATCCTGTGTGATCTTCCTTACGGGATGACACAGAATCAGTGGGACTGCTATATTCCTCTTGAGGAACTCTGGAAGCAGTACAAACGGGTCATCAAGCAGAACGGGGCGATCGTGCTCACTTCAAACGGTGTATTTACAGCAAAGCTGATCTTAAGCCAGCCTGGTATTTTCAAATATAAATGGGTGTGGGAGAAGTCAAAGCCCACCAATTTTTTAAATGCAAAAAAACAGCCTCTGCGCAAGTACGAGGATGTCTGTGTCTTTTATAAAAAGCAGCCGACTTATCATCCGCAGATGACGCCCGGCGAACCTTATGACAAAGGGGTGAGAAAGGATCAGCTGTGCGGAAATTACGGAGACTTTGATCCAGTCCATGTGGCAAGCAAAGGGGAGAGGTATCCTACAGATATTATTTATATAAAAACGGCAGAAAGTGAAGGTGCAGTTTACCATCCTACCCAGAAACCGGTAGAGCTTGGCAGATATATGGTTCGGACCTACACCAATCCGGGGGATGTCGTACTGGACAATACGTTCGGCAGCGGTTCTTTCCTTGTGGCGGCTCTGATGGAGGGCCGGAATTTTATTGGAATAGAGAAAAATGAGAATGTAGCTCTCTTTAAGAGAGAAGAAATAGACTATATCGAGGTGGCAAAAAAAAGGCTGAAGGAAGCGTGGGACGGCCTGGATAAAAAAAGCAGGAAACATATAGAAGTGGAGAATCTGATCAAAGAGTTCGAAGAAAGGTAAGTGATGCCATGGGAACAGTTGTAAGGCGCAATGAAAGAAGCTGGGCAATTGAGATTATCTCCCAGATCAACGGAATGCTGAAGAGGCTCAATATCCGCATCCGCAAGGCAGGCGGAGAAAGCACGCTGTCTGTCAATAAAAAAAGTATGTTCCCTGATGTGCTTCTGTACGCTGATGAGGCACAGATGAAGATCTTACAGGGCTGGGAGCTGAAAATGCCGGATGTACTTATTACAGATGAAGCGTTTATCAAAGATGCGGCCCGAAAGGCGGAAGCGCTTGGCCTTAACAGTTTCGTACTCTGGAATTTTACCTACGGGAAACTTTATACACGGGATGAAGATGGAGAATTTACGGAAAAAAAGACCTGGGATGCCACAAGTTATATCCGGACAAGGGAGGATGTCTACACTTTCCGGCAGGAATGGCTTTTCGTGCTGGAGGAGATCATCCTGACGGTAAACGAGTACCTTGTAAGCGGGGATATTTCGGCGGTATCCATTACAGAAGTCCTTTCCGATAATCTGATTACCCGTCTGATCCGGAGAAACAAATCCATGACGGCGGAGTATATGGAGGACAGTGCCCGCCGTGACATGAAGATGGAAATTCAGCTGAAGCTGTGGTGGAACGCCTTCCGGGAAGAGTATGACAACGATGAGAAGGATATGTACCAGGCGTATGCCAAGACAGTCCTTCTGAACTGGGCAAACCGTATTCTCTTTGCCAATCTGATCCGGCGGTATCACAACTGTGCTGATCTGATCGGCAGTATCGACGAGACTTCTGTTCCGGAGGAAGGAAATGCGATCATTCGAAGCATTACGGAGCAGGGAGATTTTTATAATGTATTCCGCCAGATGGAATACAATGACCGGATTCCGGAGGATACATGGATCGATCTTGTGGACTATAATCAGTTTCTTTACACCAACCGGATCGAGCGCATTGACCAGAGCGTCCTTCAGAATGTGCTGGAGCACACGGTCCATGTGGCAAAAAGGGAGATAAGAGGACAGTATGCAACTCCTTATTCATTGGCGGATCTTCTGTGTCAGATCACGGTGCGTAACTGGATGGCGCCGTGCGCCGATCTGTGCGCGGGGACGGGAACCATTGCAAAAGCTGTCATTCAAAATAAACTGAAAAGGAATCCTGATCCGAAAGCAGCGCTGGATACTACATGGATTTCGGATAAATATGCCTATCCGCTGCAGATTGCCAATATAGCCCTCACCAGCATTGAAATGCTGGATACGCCCATTAATCTGTTTCAGAAAAATGTATTTGAACTTAAGACAGGCGATGATGTCGTGCTGAAAAGTCCGACGGACGGGTCTGACATTATAAGGCAGCTCCCTCCTTTTCATGCAATTGTGTCGAACCTGCCTTTTGTAAAATACAATAAGCGTGCGCTGGATGAAGAGGAATATATTCAGAAGATACGGCAGTCCGTGTGGAATCATACAGGGATCACCTTTACGTCAGGAAAGGAAGATCTGTATATTTATATGCCCTTCCAGTTGTATGGACTTCTGGAGCAAAACGGGCGTCTGGGAATTATTTTATCTAATTCCTGGCTGGGGACAGACGTAGGAAACCGGTTTTTTCACGCGCTGCTCCATTATTACCATATGGAAACAGTGGTGCTTAGCAACAGCGGAAAGTGGTTTGAAAATGCAGATGTAGTCGCCACTATGGTTGTGCTGCAAAAGAAAGAGATCGCGCCGCCTTCTTCTGATGAGAGGATCCGCTTTTGTCTTCTTAACAGGGAGGTCCGAAAGCTTAGCGCGGAAGAGATGGAAACTGTTGTTGCCAGCATTGTGGTAGGGCGTGAACTGGAAAAGAATCTTCTGAGTATGACAGAATACGGTCTGGAAGAGATCGAGATGATCCAGAGCAGCGGGATCACCTTAAACGCTCTGTTCCATCAGCTGACATGGCTTGGAGAACTCCGCAGGCATCTGATCCCGGTAAAAGAACTTCTGGAAGTGAAAAGAGGAGAGCGCCGGGGATGGAATGACCTGTTTTATCCGAAAGATATCGAGAAAGTGGAAGAAGAATACCGAAGACCGGTATTGAAAAGGCCGGCTTCTTTAAAGTCTTATATGGCATATGCGGATACCGGGGCCTTTTGCTGTCACAGGTCCAAAGAAGAGTTAAGGCAGATGGGGCACAGTGGAGCTCTCAAGTGGATAGAAAAATTTGAAAATATCAGAAACGGCACAGGAAAGCTGCTTCCTGATGCACTGAAGCGGCCCGGCGGGTTCTGGTATGAAATGGAAGATGACACGAAAGCAGAGTTTGTAACAGCTCTTAATCCGGATAAAAGGCTGTTTGTAGCCAGATTTCCGGAGGAGACTTTCGTGGACCAGCGTTTTACAAGGATGATCCGCCGAAGAGAAGAGGTGTCGGCAGATCTGATCCATGCCCTGCTGAATTCGGTGTACGGTATGTTTGCCATAGAGGCGATCGGATTCGGCAGAGGACTTGGTGTGCTGGATGCAAGCAGTACAAGGCTGAAACAGATGTATATGATAGATCCGGCGGATATAAGCGCGGAAGACGAGAAGGAGATCATCCGGCTTTTTGAGAGGATCCGTGACAGAGATGTACTGGATACAAAAGAAGAGCTGCAGGATCCCGGACGCAGGGAATTTGACAGGAAGGTACTGGAGTCCATCGGATGCGGACATCTCTATGACAAGATCAGAGAGTCCCTTTTGTCCATGCAGAGAACCCGTCATACAGTGTTGTAAAGAGGTATGAAAGCAAGATGAAGATAAAGTGTATTGCCCTTGATCTGGACGGTACGGTTCTGGATGGAAGGGGCGAGCTAAGTCAGGGGAATAAAGAGGCGCTGGAAGAAGCGGCGGCCCGGGGAATAGAAGTCGTCGTCGCAAGCGGCAGGTCCCTTCATTCTCTTCCGGAAGAGATCACGGCGCTTTTGCAGATCCGATATGCGATCACATCCAATGGCGCTGCCCTTTATGATCTTAAGACAGGGGAATGTCTTAAGAAATGCTATTTGACGCCGGAGTCCGTGGAAAGGATCCTTCGCTGTACGGAAGGAGAGCCGGTTGTGTTTGAGGCATTTATCGATGGGAAGCCCTATGCACAGAGAGAATACACGGAAGAGCCGATGCGCTTCGGCGCTTCCAGCCATGCAGTTTCTTATATACAGAGGACACGGACGCCTGTAGAGGATATGCGGGCGTTTTTAAAAGAGCATGAAACCAAGCTGGAAAGTATTGATATCGTTGTCCGGGAAAAGGCCCTGAAACATCAAATGTGGAAAATGCTGGAGAACAAGGTGGAAAATGTGTATATCACCTCGTCCGTCTCCCAACTTCTTGAGATTTCCCACCGGGATTCCGGAAAGGAGAAGGCGGCCGGTTTTCTCCTGGAATATCTGGGCCTTAAAAGAGAGGAGCTTGCCGCTTTTGGAGACGGGGATAACGACAGTGCTCTCCTGGAATTTGCAGGTGTTGGAATTGCCATGGCAAATGCTTCCGAAACATGCCGGGAAAAGGCGGACCGGCTTACGTTGTCTAATGATGAGGATGGAGTGGCGGTGGGAATCCGCAGAATTTTTTCTTCCGGTTTTGATTTTTATGAAAGAGCCGGGATTGTCTGCAGAAGTATCCCTTATGGAAAAGCAGCGACTTATGGCCAGATCGCTCTCCTTTGCGGGAAGCCGGGAAACGCCCGGCAGGTTGGTTATGCCCTGAACAAAGGCAGGCTGGGGGAGGATATTCCGGCTCACCGGGTAGTAAACAGCAAAGGGATACTAAGCGGTGCGGCGGCTTTTGATACTTTTGACATGCAGAAGATGCTTCTTCAGGGAGAAGGAGTAAAAGTCGAAAGAACAGAAGACGGCTGGAAGATCGATCTGAAAAAGTACGGCTGGAAAACGACGCTGGAGGATGCAAAGCGGTTTCGGCAGATATTTGAGGAGAAGGGAATCTGATTTGAGAAAATCAGATTTTTTTCTTGCATTTAAAAGGGAAATATGTTAACTTATTAGTCACAGAAAGCAGTTCTGCTGTTCTAAATGATCATTTTTATTTTCAGTCAGGCATTTCGCCAAATGATACCAGATGTGAGAGAAATTTTGAGACAGGATCTTAGAAAAAGGAGGAAAGATATTGTCAGGGAAAGGGAAAAGAATATTGTTTTTGGGAGCGCTGGCTATGGCGGCGCTTCTGTTTCCGGCTGTGACCGATACAGTTCCCGAAATGCAGGCGGCCGGTATGGGAGACACTTATACAGTGACTGCCAGTGATTTCCGCTATAATACCAGGGAAATGCCGGTAGGATATTTTGAACTCAGCAATGGGAAAATGGCGTTCTGCGCCTGTCATGAGGCGAAACCGCCTTCCAAGGGAACAGCGATGACTGTGACCGCTGTTTATACTGCCGAAAACAAAGGAAATGAGCTTTTGAGAAAGGTTTATTACTATGGATTTAAAGGCCCCGGCGACGTGGGAGCATCCTATGGCGAGACTTCGCTTGCAGGCTCTGTGGCTAACGGACACATGGATGTGGACGATACCGGCGAGAGCGATGTGGGACATGGAAAGGCGTTCATCAGCCGGATTTCCAATTTAAGCCCGGCGCCCAAAGGTTTTAATGTGTACAAGATCAGCACGGGAAACAGCGCTTATCAGGATCTGACCTTCTGGGATTACCGTCCGGAAGGGAAACTGACTTTGATGAAAACATCAGGCAACAGGGGAATTTCCGGGACGGGAAGCGCCTATAGTCTGAAAGGCGCAGTATACGGAGTCTATACAGATGAGGCCTGTACCAAAAAGGCAGGAGAGCTGCAGACAGATGATGAAGGAAAGAGCAATACACTGACGCTGGCTGCAGGGACATATTATGTGAAAGAACTGAAAGCGTCTCCGGGCTATGGACTGGATAAGCGTATCTATAAGGTTCAGGTGACATCTCAGGGAAACGAATCCCTGCAGGTGGAAGAACAGCCCCAGTACCAGAAGATGGATCTTCTGGCGGTAAAATACGACAGTGAAAAGGAGCTGGAAAAAGAAGGAGGCTGGGAAATCGGCACGCCCCAGGGGGCAGCAAGCCTTGGCGGAGCGGAATTTACCTGCAGATTTTACGGCGGATTTTATGATACGCTGCAGGAGCTGCAGGGGAAAAGTCCGCTGAAAACCTGGGTATTTCGAAGCGGGGAGGACGGCAGAGTTTATTTCAGGAAAGAATATCTGATAAGAGGAGACTCCTTCTGGAGCGATGCAAAGGGGAATCCCATCCTGCCTCTTGGAACAGTGACAATTGAGGAAACGGCGGCGCCGGAAGGATATAACAGAAACGAGGAGATTTTTATACGGAAGATCACATCGGAAGGAAGCGGGGAAACCGTGCAGACATACCAAAGAACGGAAGTGCCGGAAGACATCATAAGGGGCGACCTGGAACTGATCAAGGTATATCAGCCGGAAGATGAAAAGGAAGACACCCTGCAGGGAATTGAAGGAGTGGTCTTTTCTATCACATCAAAAACAACGGGAAAAGAGGTTATGCGCATCCGGACAGATGAAAAGGGCCGGGCAGATACAAAAAGCAAAGACCACCCCAGAGGAGGACTTGTCTATGATACCTATATTGTGAAAGAAGTGAAAACGCCGGAAGGATATAATGCAGTCAGGCCTTTTGAAGTGACGATACAGCAGGAAAATACAGTGGTTGGCGGTGTCTATAAACAGGATACCCTGATCAGCAGCGCTATACAGGTTCAGAAGATCGACAGAGGAACAGGAAAGGTTATACCAAGAGCCGGAGCTAAGTTTCAGCTGCTGGATGAAAAGAAACAGAAAATTACCATGACGACCTATTATCCTTCAGTGCGGGAATATGATACCTTTACTACGGATGAGGACGGAAGATTTACATTTCCGTCAAAGCTGGGTTATGGTACTTACTATCTGAGAGAAGTGAAAGCGCCGGAAGGCTATCTTCTGAACAAAGAGGATATAAAATTTACTGTTTCAGAGGATCTGGACTGGGGAAAACCTCTTATCATCTCCTGTGCAGATGACAACGCCATGGGAAGGATCAGTCTGAAAAAATACGAGAAAGATATGAAAGAATATTTGGAGGGAGCGGTATATGAAGTGAGAGCGGCGGAGGATATCGCGACGCCTGACGGGACCAGACGCTTCCAAAAAGGAGAACTGGCAGATACCATTACCACATCAAAAGAGGGTCCTGTGTTCAGTAAAAATCTCTGGCTGGGCGAGTATATTTTAAAGGAGATAAAGCAGCCGGAGGGCTATGTGCTGGATCCCAAGGAATATAAGGTCAGCCTGAAATACAAAGATCAGGAAACGGCGGTAGTTACAGAAGAAAAAACGGTGTACGATGTCCCGTCCACATTGATCATAGAAAAATATAAAAAAGGGGAGGAAGATATAAAGCTTCCGGAAGTAAGTTTCCAGATATGGCCTGAAAATAGGCCCCAGGAGAAGGCAACTTATACGACGGATCAGGAAGGCAGGATCACCGTAAAATATATGATGCCGGATACGGTATATTGCATTCAGGAGATAAAGCCGCTGCCGGGATATCTTCCGGATGAGAAGATCCATACGGTAAAAACGGACAGGAAAGGGCAGGTGGAAGGAGGAGAGATTTATACGCTCCGTCTGGAAAATGACTGTACAAAATACAGGATCAGCAAGCAGGACATTACTACCGGGCAGGAGATCAAAGGAGCGAAAATGACCCTCTATCTGCTGGAGGAGGACGGAAGCCGGACAGAAACTGAAAGCTGGACTTCTGGGGATGAACCATATTATATTGAGGAACTGATCGTGGGCCGGACATATGTATTGGAGGAAACGGTGGCGCCGGACGGGTATCTCCAGGCACAGGAGATCACATTTACGGTTCCTGAAAGCGGTGAGATACAGACAGTAATTATGAAAGATGAAAATGCTATGGGAAAAATCTCCATCAGTAAGCTGGAGGCAGGAGAAGAAGAGATTTTCCTGTCGGACACCGTTTTTGAGATCCGGGCAGCAGAGGACATTATAACACCGGAAGGAACGGTACGGCTGAAGAAAGGCGAGCTTGCGGATACCATTACAACGGAAGGAGAAGCGGCGCAGTCCAGGGAATTATTTCTGGGAAAATATACGGTAAAGGAAGTAAAGCAGACGCCGGGCTATGTGCTGGATGACAGGGAATATGAAGCCAGCCTTACATACAAAGACCAGCATACGGCCCTTGTGACGGAAAACCTGGAAATTTTCAATGAGCCGACGAAGCTCCATATCTGTAAAAAAGATGCCGGCAGCGGAAAAATGCTGGAAGGCGCCAGACTTAAGCTGGAAAAGAGAAAGGAGGATGGAAGCCGAAGCACAATTGCACAGTGGACATCCGGAAAGGTGCCACAGGAATTTGAACGGCTGGTTCCGGGACAGTATATTCTGACGGAAGAGGAGGCGCCGAACGGATATGAAATTGCCGAAGAAATTGTCTTTACTCTGGAAGAAACCGCAGAAGTACAGACTGTGGATATGCTGGATCAAAAGCGGGCAGAGACAGTCAAGACAGGAGATAATTCTCTGATCGTAAGCAGGGCTTTGCTGCTTGCTTTGGCGGCGCTGCTGGCAGGCTGGGTGCTGTGGAGAAGAGACAGAGAGGAAGAGTAAAAAGAAAGATTGGAATCGAAACCTATTTACAGGAAGTGGATGACTATGATAAATTTATGAAAGAAGAGATTCCATTTCACGGAATGGCTCCTTCCAGAATTATCTGGGACATATCAACGATCGGATATATGATCAATCCCCACTGGTGTCCATCTGCTCTTGTAGAAGCGCCTTATCTCACAGATGATGTGAGGTGGAAAGCAGGTGAAAAGAGGCATTCGATACGGGTATGCAACTTTGTTTACCGGGATGGTATTTTCGGTGATATGTTTGAGAAGTTGGGGCGTGCGCCTAAATAAAGGTATAAAAAGCGCCGGAGTGGAAACAGATTTTCTGCTCCGGCGTTTTGTGATAAGGAGGCATACAGGTGAAAGTTTTAAATTTTGGATCACTGAACATTGATTATACGTATCAGGTGGAGCACATTGTAAATCCCAAGGAAACGATTTCCTCTCTTGGGCTGGAAGTTTTCCCGGGAGGAAAGGGGCTTAATCAGTCCATTGCTCTTGCAAAGGCAGGGGCGGAAGTATATCATGCAGGCCTGATCGGCGAGGACGGCCTGTTCTTGAAAGAAGTGTGCAGCAGCAATCATGTGCACACAGATTATATAAAAGAATCAGATACGCGGACCGGAAATGCGATCATTCAGGTGAGCAGCGCCGGAGAAAACAGCATTATCTTGTTTCCCGGGGCAAACCGGCAGAATACGAAGGCATATGTGGATGAGGTGCTGGGACATTTTGAGGAAGGAGATATTCTGCTTCTGCAAAATGAGATAAATGAAGTGGATTATCTGATCGAAAAAGGAAAAGAAAAGGGAATGACCGTTGCCTTTAACCCTTCTCCTTTTGACGATTATGTAAGAAAATGCGATCTGACAAAGGTAGATCTGTTTTTTGTCAATGAAGTAGAAGGAGAGCAGATTACAGGGGAAAAGCTGCCGGAAAACATCATTGCATGTATGAGAGAACAGTTCCCGGAGGCGGAAATTGTTTTGACCCTGGGTGAAAACGGCGCCATCTGGAGTGGAAAAAACGAGAATATTGCAGTGCCTGCAGTCCCGGCGGAAGCAGTGGATACTACTGCGGCAGGAGATACCTTTACCGGATATTTTCTTGCAGCTGTCATAGAGGGACGAAACAAGAGACAGGCATTGGAAAGGGCGGCTATGGCATCGGCAATGGCAGTTGCCAAAAAGGGGGCGTCCATTTCTATTCCATGGAAGGAAGAAGTAGATCAAAAAATAGGGAGTGAATAAGATGAACGTATATGAGGGAAGACCGGAGGATTTTGAGTGCCGGAAGGAAAAGGAACAGAAAGTATATGAAATTTTGGACAGCCTTGGTATCAGATATCAGCGGGTAGACCACGAACCGGTAGCTACTATTGAAGCCTGCCGGGAAGTGGATGAGGCTCTCGGGATTGAAATATGCAAGAATCTGTTCCTGTGTAACAGGCAGAAAACAAAATACTATCTGCTTGTAATGCCGGGAAGCAAGAACCTGCAGACAAAAGAACTTTCGCCTCAGATTCCATCCTCCAGACTTTCCTTTGCTTCCGGGGAGGATATGGAGAGACTGCTGAATGTATCGCCGGGATCGGCGACGATCATGAGTCTCATCTACGACCCGGACAATCAGGTGCAGCTTCTTGTTGACGAGGAAGTGCTTGCCGAGGAAACATTCGGATGTCATCCCTGTGTCAATACATCCAGTATGAAACTTCAGACAGCGGATGTATTTGGACCGTTCCTGGAAGCAGTCCATCATGATTATATTAAAGTAAAACTTAGTTAAAAAAATAACGGGGGACGTAACAAATTGCAAGTTTACTACGTGTCCCGTTATTTTTTTAACTTATAGCGTATAAACCTTTTCCATCTTGCATAAACTAATGAAAGTCCGGAAAATCCACAATCAAAAGGAGCATGAATGCAGTGAAAAGCATGGAAAGGTATAGCATGAAAGTTCCAGGGAAACAGGAGCGGTGCATCATTTGCGGACAAGTGACAGATATGGAGAAGGACTGGCCTGTTGCAATGCGAAAGCATTATGTGGAGGGGGCCGGTCAGCTTTGCAGAAAGTGTTATCTTGAAATTTATTCCGATAGAAATTAGCAGTAAGGGACAGGAATTTTGCCGTTTCAGGCGGTGAAAATCCTGTCCCTTATTGACATGTAAAAGAATGGATGCTATGATAATGATATCAAAATGATATCAATTTAAAACGAAGGGGGAAAGAAAGATGAGTAAGGAAAAAATTCAGGAAGAAAAGATTCTTCACCCGGCAAGCGGATATGCTATGATGTTTATAGGAATTGTGGGAATGCTTCTGGGTATTGCCCTTATGGTTTTAGGACCGATATTTGGAAGTTTGTCCGGAAGCGGTTTTTTGATCGGCGTCGGTATTACACTTGGCATTATCGTTGAGACAGCAGCGATCATTCTGCTCTGTGGGCTTAAGGTACTCAATCCTAATGAAGCTTATGTGTTTACTGTTTTCGGAAAGTATTACGGCACATTGAAGAAACCTGGATTTTTCTGGGTAAATCCTTTCTGCAGCGCTATTAATCCTATTATAAAAGGGGCGCCGATTGTCACATCTAATGGAGGCCGTAATGTATCTATTTCTACAGGGGGAAGAGAAAAGAAAGTTTCTTTGAAGGCTATGACGCTTGACAATAAGCTTCAGAAGGTTAATGATCAGCTTGGAAATCCCGTAGAGATCGGCGCAGTGGTAATCTGGCGGGTAGTAAACCCTACAAAAGCGGTGATCAATGTGGAAAACTATAAGAATTATCTTTCCATTCAGTGCGACTCTATTATTCGGAATACGGCAAGACAGTATCCTTACGATACAAGCGAGGACGGAGATGAGAAGTCTCTCCGCGGCAGCAGTCAGGAAATTGCAGACATCATGGGGCATGAACTGCAGCAGAAAGTAGAAGAAGCAGGCATTAAAATACAGGAAGTGCGCATCACTCATCTTGCCTATGCGCCGGAGATCGCATCCGCTATGCTTCAGAGGCAGCAGGCAGCCGCTATCATTGATGCCAGACAGAAGATCGTAGAGGGAGCTGTCGGCATGGTGGAAATGGCACTTAATAAGCTCAATGAAAATGACATTGTGGAGCTGGATGAGGAGAGAAAGGCAGCCATGGTGAGCAATCTGCTTGTTGTCCTGTGCGGAAATAAGGATGCACAGCCGATTGTTAACAGCGGAAGCCTTTATTAAAACTGCTTTTTATTAAATTGTTGAAAAGGCAGGAACGGGAGGGGGAAAGCTTTTGGAAAAAGAAAAGAAAGCATCGGACAAAACCAAAGCGAAGAAACAGGTTCCCCTTCGGCTGTCTCCCAAATTATATGAGGAGATTGCACAGTGGGCGGAAGATGATTTCCGGTCAATGAATGGGCAGATAGAATATCTTTTGACAGAGTGTGTGAAACGCCGGAAAGGAAAGAAGGATACCATATAGAGGGAAAACAGAAGGCAGGAGGAAAGTCGGATCACCCGTTTCCTCCTGCCTTTGGTTGTGCTTTTTTGCCTTTCATATTATAATAAGTGGCAGAGCAAAAGCGGAAAGAAGGAATCTTTATGTACATAGCAGATCTGCACATCCACTCCAGATATTCCCGCGCTACCAGCAAAGACTGCACGCCGGAATATCTGGATCTGTGGGCGAGAAGAAAGGGAATCCATATTGTAGGGACAGGGGATTTTACTCACCCGGCCTGGAGAGAAGAGCTGAAGGAAAAGCTGGAACCGGCAGAGGACGGACTGTATGTATTGAAAAAGGAATATCGGATTCCTGATCCGGCAGGAGAAGGGGCAGCAGATCCACGTTTTGTTGTCACGGGAGAAATCAGCTCTATTTATAAAAAGAGCGGAAAGGTACGAAAAGTCCACAGTCTGATCCTTCTTCCGAGACTGGAGGAAGCGGAAAATATTGCGCGCCGGCTGGAGGCAATTGGAAATATACATTCCGACGGGAGGCCCATTCTGGGAGTGCCCTGCCGGGATCTTCTGGAGATCGTTCTGGAAGCGGCCCCGGAGGGTATCTATGTACCGGCTCATATCTGGACTCCTCATTTTTCCCTGTTTGGAGCCTTTTCGGGATTTGATACGGCAGAAGAGTGCTTTGAAGATCTGACGCCCTACATCCATGCCGTAGAGACAGGACTTTCTTCTGATCCGCCTATGAACTGGAGAGTGTCAGCTCTGGACCGCTTTCATCTGATCTCCAATTCCGACGCCCATTCCCCTGCAAAGCTTGGGCGGGAGGCTAACCTTCTGGATATAGAGTTGTCCTATCAGGGGATCTATCAGGCGATCCAGGAAGGAAAAGGACTGAAAGGCACCATTGAGTTTTTCCCGGAAGAAGGGAAATACCATATGGACGGACATCGAAAATGCGGGCTTTGTCTGACGCCGGAAGAAACGAACAAATTTGACGGCATTTGTCCGGTGTGCGGCAAAAAGATTACTATAGGAGTATCTCACCGGGTAGAGGAACTGGCAGACCGGGCGGAAGGATACCGGCCGGAGAAGGCGGCGGACTTTGAAAGTCTTGTTCCCCTTCCGGAGGTGATCGGATCCGCATACGGATGTTCGGCTGCCAGCAAGAAAGTGGTCAGAGAATATGAAAGTATGCTGCAGCGCCTTGGACCGGAATTTGAGATACTAAGAAAGATTCCTCTGGAAGAAATACAAGCAGTATCAGGTCATCGGATGGCGGAAGGGATAGCAAGGCTCCGGGAGGGGAAAGCAGAGAGGATCCCGGGCTTTGACGGTGAATATGGAACGATCCGGCTTTTCCGTCCGGAGGAGGTCCAGGAAACAGAAGGGCAGCTGGATTTCTTTGCTCTTCTTGGAAGGACGGAAACCGGAAATCAGGACGGGTTACAGTGTAAAAATCAGGAAGAGCTTTTAAAAGAAAAAGAGATTTCGAGTGAAAAAGAGAACGGGCAGCAGGAGAGAAAAGAAGAGCTGAATCCGCAGCAGCTTCAGGCTGTACAGTGTGCGGGAAGGAGTGTGGCTGTTCTTGCAGGTCCGGGAACCGGCAAAACAAAGACGCTGATCGCAAAGATTTTGTATCTGATGGAACACCGGAAAATAAAAGCCGGTGATATCATGGCAGTGACATTTACCAACCAGGCTGCCAGGGAGATGACGGAACGTCTGGAATCGGCTCTTGGCGGGAAAAGGCGTCTTGCAAAAATCCGGATCGGGACATTCCATGCCCTTTGTCTGTCCTTTTTAAAGGGACAGGGAAGGGAAGTCATGCTGACAACGAAGCTGGAGCGAAAAGAGATGGCGGAACAGGCAGTGGATGAGAGCCGGATCGCCATGAAGACAGAGGAATTTCTGGAAGAATTGTCACGGCAGAAGGCAGGAATGGAGCCGCCGGAGCGTACGGAAGAGGAAAAGAGGCTCTGGGAAGAAGCGGTACAAAAGTATGAAGAAGAGAAAAGGAACAATTCTTTGTTAGATTTTGATGATCTTCTTCTGGAGACTTTGGAACTTTTAGAAAACGGCGCGAAAGGGAAAAACTTCGGAACCCCTTCCTACATTCTGGTAGATGAGTTCCAGGATATTAATCCGCTTCAGTACCGTCTGATCCAGGCGTGGAACAGGGAGGCAAAAGAATTGTTTGTCATTGGCGACGCCGATCAGTCCATCTACGGATTCCGAGGCGCGTCCGCTGCATGTTTTGAATCCCTGAAAGCAGATATACCGGATCTGGAAATCATCCGGCTGACGGAAAATTACCGTTCTTCCCCGCAGATCCTGCAGGCGGCGGAAACGGTTTTGGATGGAGCACTTGGCTCAAGGCTCCACCCCAATTGCCCGGATCAGGATCCGGTGCGGCTTTATCAGGCAGGGAGCAGGATGGGAGAAGCGATCTTTATTGCCAAAGAGATCGGGCGGATGGCAGGTGGAATCGGTATGCTGGAAGCCCAGGCTCTTTCCGGGAAGGAGTATGACAGAAAAGTCCGCTCTTTTGATGAGATTGCCGTACTTTGCCGTACCCACAGGCAGGCGGCGCTGCTGGAGAAGTGCTTCAGGCAGGAAGGGATTCCCTATGTGACAGCAGGAAGGGAGAGTTTCCTGGAAGAAGAAAAAGTGCAGGGAAGCTTCTGCTTTTTCCGCTGCCTTGAACATACCGATGATATGTCCGCAAAGAAGCAGAGTGCAAAGATTTTGTGGAAACTTTCCTGGAATCCGGTAACAGAACAGATTCTGGATGAACAGATACAGAAATACCAGCCCCTTTACCGGAAGAAAAAGCCGCTGGATTTTTTGAAGAGCTGGCTTGAAGATATGCAGCTTCAGGAAAATGAAGCAATGAAAATGCTGATTTCATCCGCCGTATTTTACCCGACGATGCCGGAGTTTCTCCGGAACTTTGAGCTGGGCGTGGAAAGCGATCTGAAGCGATGCGGGGACAGAAATTATACCGCGGGAGCAGTCAGGATCATGACGCTTCATGGATCCAAAGGACTGGAATTTCCTGTTGTGATGATCTGCGGAACAGAGAAAGGGTGCATCCCGCTGGAGAGCGAGAGCTATTCTGTTGATATCAGTGAAGAAAAACGTCTTTTGTATGTGGGAATGACACGTGCCAAAGAAGAGCTGATCCTGACGTTTTCAGGAGAGGAATCACCTTTTCTTGCAGAGGTCGGAGAGTCTGTGATTCAAAGAGAACAGGGACGGATCCGCAGCAGAGAAGAGAATTACCATCAGATGACCTTATTTGAAGAAGGATTATAGATAGATACCATAGTGGAGAGTGTGAAAATTTATGATAAGAAATATAGAACTTTCGGAGATTTCCGACGGCAGCCTTTACACATCGACAGACATGGCAAAAGCCGACTGCCGGGGCTGTGAAGGATGCTTTGCCTGCTGCCGCGGCATGGGAAGATCCATTGTCCTGGATCCCTGGGATATTGCACAGATGACGGAAGGAACAGGAAGAACTTTTGCAGAATTGATGGAAGGGGCCATTGAGCTGAATGTGGTGGACGGTATGATCCTGCCGAATCTTCGTATGGATGAAAAGACAGAGAAATGCACATTTCTTGATCAGGAAGGCCGCTGCAGCATTCACAGATTCCGTCCGGGAATCTGCAGGATGTTTCCGCTGGGAAGATATTATGAAGAAAACGGATTCCGGTATTTTCTGCAGATACATGAGTGCCAAAAGAAGGACAGGAGCAAAGTTAAGATCAAGAAGTGGCTGGACATTGCAAACTTAAAAGCATACGAAGCTTATATCTGGGACTGGCACCAGTTTCTTGCACTTTGCCGGAGAGAGTCAGCCCAGCTTGAAGAGGCGCAGATAAAGATACTGCAGACATATCTGCTTCGCACATTTTATCAGACGCCCTACGGTTCTGAAGATTTTTACAAAACATTTTATGAACGTATGGCAGCGGTAAAGGAGACACTTGGATTATGCTAGAACATTACGAAGAGAGGAAAAAATTTCTTCCCGGTCTGGGAAAAGATATGCCGGAGACTTACGGAAAGCTGGCGGAGATTTTCCAGTACCAGGTTTTTGAACTTTACGAAGAGGTGATCGGGCCAAGAAACAGCAGTTATTATATTCCCTATATGATGAACGATGCTCTGGAATGTTATCTTGTACTGAAGGATGCCAGAATAACAGGAGAATACTTGCAGCTGGATCCGGAGGAATTTCCCCTACAGGCCCAGATCGCACAACGAGACGGACAGACGGCTCTGATCGTCAAGCAGGGGAGCGAGAACGTTTTTACGATCTGGTTCCGGGAAATAGAGGAATCGTTCCAGTGCTATCAATATCACAGGATCGGACATTTCTGGGTGGAAGGGCAGGAACACTGGCGTCAGCTGGTGTATATGACAGGAACGATCTATGATAAATATGAATATATGAAGGAAAAGGCATGCAGCGATCTGGAGATGGAGCTTATGCACCTGATCGAGTTTCCGCCTTTTCGCTTTTGGTCGCCGGTGGAGGAATCCCTGGAGGAAAGATATCCTTCAAGTCCACAGGGAACAGCATGTATGAAAAAGCTTGCCAAAGAGGCTGGGGATGGGATGTACGCTTTTTTGACCGGAATTTATGAAAAATTTCCGGCAGGATTTTTGGAAAAGAGGCTGGCGTCCATGCTTTGCAGTCCTGCAAGGGAACCTTTGTATGAAATGATTTACGAAAAAATCCGAAAGGCGTCTCTTGCATACCCGAAGAGGGATTACGGAGAACCCTTAAATACAGAGATTCTGAAAAAGAGAAAGGCTGTAAACCGCCGGCTGAAAAAGGCAGGATTTGAAGGGAGATATCCTTTTTACAGGAAAGACGACCTTCAGATCGTTGCAACAGAGGAACATCCCTTTACCTGCATGGAATCCCGGGACTTTGTTTTCCGCATACAGTTTATGGTGTCAAAATGCCGGAAAGCATGCGGGAGAAACGGAGGTTTTTTTAGGTCGAGGGACAGGAAAAGCTGGATTTTGGAAGATCTGGATCCTGTTTTATCCGGAGGTCTTGAGAGGAAGAGCACAGGTTAAAGAAACACATAAAAAAGTATAAAATAAAAAATACAAAGAGAGGAAGAAAAAATGACAAAAAAGCAGCTGGCATTAGAAGTGATCGAAAGATTGAAAAGAGAATATCCGGATGCAGGATGTACCCTGGATTACGATCAGGCCTGGAAGCTTCTTGTAAGTGTGCGTCTGGCAGCACAGTGTACAGATGAAAGAGTCAATAAGATTGTAGAAGTCCTATATGACAAATATCCGGATGTAAATGCTCTTGCAGAGGCGGATGTAGAAGATATTGAAAATATTGTCAGACCCTGCGGGCTTGGCAAGAGCAAAGCGAGAGATATCAGCGCATGTATGAAGATATTGAAGGAGGAATATGACGGGAAGGTTCCGGATGATTTCGACGCTCTCTTAAAGCTTCCGGGAGTGGGGAGAAAAAGCGCTAATCTGATCATGGGGGATGTGTTTGGCAAGCCTGCCATTGTCACCGATACCCATTGTATCAGGCTGACAAACCGGATCGGTCTGGTGGATGGCATCAAGGAACCAAAGAAAGTAGAGATGGCTCTTTGGAAGATCATTCCTCCGGAAGAAGGAAGTGATTTCTGTCACCGTCTTGTCTACCATGGCCGGGATGTGTGTACAGCAAGGACAAAACCGTATTGCGATAAATGCTGCCTTAATGATATCTGTAAGAAAAAAGGAATATAGAAATTATGTGGGAAAGAAAGGCCCCGGTTCAGCTCTGTGCATAGTGACCGGGGTCTTTTTGTAATTTTATATCAAAAAAACAAGACAAAACAACCAAAAAAATAACAAAAAGTCTTTTTGAAAAGTATAATATTGACAAAAAAGTTGATATATGATATACATTAAACATCGGATGTTTAATTATATACAAAAGTGACGGAAAATATAAGGAGGAAAGCGAATGGGATAAAAGACAGCAGGAGTTACAGCAGGTACAGCACAAAAAAGGAGGAAAAAATGTTTTTTGATTATTCTTATATAGACAAAGCATTTATAAACGGACGAATCATCACAGTAAATGATCAGGATGATATCTGTGAAGCAGTTGGGATCAAGAAAAACAAAATTGTATTTGTTGGTTCAAATGAAGAAATAAAAACTCTGACAGATGAAAATACTGAAATCATAGATTTAAAGGGGCGGGCCATGACTCCCGGTTTTATCGACAGCCATTATCACCCTATCCTGTCCGGATTTATGAATGGAGCGATCATTGATGCTACATATCCAAAATGTAAAAGTATCGAAGACATTAAGGAACTGGTAAGAGAAAGAGCGAAGGTGACACCAAAGGGTGACTGGATCAAACTGTGGGGATATGACAATAATAAGTTGGCGGAAAAACGTCATGTCACACTGGAAGATTTAGACGATGCTGCCCCGGATCATCCTGTACAGTGTATGCGTACATGTGGACACGTATGTATTTACAATACGCTTGGCCTGGCGGCCGGAGATATTAAAACGCCGGAGGATATCAAAAGATTCGGGGAAGGTGAAATCGAAGTCGTAGATGGAAAATTTACAGGACTTACAAGAGATTTAAGTGCATTCTATCTGTGGAGTAAGGTGAAATACACAGAAAAAGAACTTAAGGAAGCGATCGAACGTGCAAACAAGGCATGTCTGGAAGGAGGGATCACTTCTGTACATGACTGTGGAGAATGCGATGCTCCGGCATACAGTATGATGTTTAAGGCTGCAAAAAGCGGCTGGTTCAAACCGAGACAGTTTATGATGCTTCATAGTATTTTTGGAAAGCCATTTTCTAAAGAAGATAATGAGCATTTCCTGAAGCTGGGATTCCATACAGGGATTGGAGATGAGCATTTTCGGATAGGTAGCTGCAAATTTATGGTAGACGGGGGAAGCAGCGGGCCGACTATGGCTACAAGGGAACCGTATTCCCACGATCCTACACTTCCCAGAATTTTATCCTGGGACAGGGAGGAAGTCGCAGATTATATTGACTATATTAACAGGCATGATTGTCAGGCAACTGCACATGCGGAAGGTGATCTTGCTGTGGAATTTATGGTGGAAGGATATGAAAAGGCACTGAAGAATCATTACCGAAAACCGGAGGAACACAGACACAGAATTGAGCACTGTGTTATTGTAGACGACGACCTGATACAGAGAATGAAAGCAATGGGGATTGTTCCGATTGCAAATACGCATTTTATTCCTTTAAACGGCAGTGACTATCATCGTTATTTTGGAGAGCGCATTAATTATCTGTTTGCTCTAAGAAGCTTCATTGATGCAGGATTAAAGCCGGCTATTGGATGTGACGCTCCTACGGCAGCCTGCGACGCTATTGCAGGATTAGACGGAGCGGTTAACAGAATAGACCGGGGAACCGGAGAGGTGTGTGGTCCGGGACAGAGAATTTCCATGCTGGAGGCTGTCCGCTGTTATACTATGAACGGTGCATATGCCAGCTTTGAAGACGACATCAAAGGAAGCATAGAAGTAGGGAAACTGGCTGATTTTACAGTCTTTTCAGAGGATATTTTAGCAATTGATCCGGTAGATATTGTAAAAACAAAAGTAGATTATACCATTATTGACGGTGAGATTTGTTATAAACGAGGTGAAAACTAATGGAAAATAAAAAAGAAAAGGAAGAACTTAGTTACAAAGAGAAGTTCATTCAGATGAACAAAGAGGCAAAAGCTACCTGGATTGTAGGTTTGATTTCCTTTATTGTATGGCTGGCCGGAGGATTCGGAGTTTATCTTCTGGCAGGAAACAGCTGGACCATTCTTGGTATGCCGGCCTGGTTTGTTCTGGGAAGCTTTGGCTGTTGGTTTGTAGGTATCATAGGAGTAGTGTATCTGTTGAAGTTTGTGTTTAAAGACTTTGATCTTGGTGATGACGAGGAGGATATCAATGAATGATTCAGTATTAAGATTAATTCCTGTTATTGTCTTCTTTGTAGGACTTATGGGAATCGGAGTATATGTACAGAAGAGGTCTGCCGACGCAAAGGCACAGAACTTTTCAAAAGAATATTTTATCGGTGGAAGAAGCCTGGGAGGCTTTGTGCTTGCCATGACACTGGTAGCAACTTACGGTTCTGTCAGTTCCTTCTTAAGCGGGGCAGGAAAAGCCTGGGAGACAGGATTTGGATGGGTGTATTATGCAACATCCAATGTAGTTGCAGCTTTCCTGATTCTGGGAGTACTGGGTAAGAAAATGGCTGTTGTAGGCCGCAAAACAGATTCTGTAACGGTAATTGATGTGCTAAGGGCAAGATACAAATCAAATGCATTATCCTACATCTGTGCAGTTGTTATTCTCGTATTTTTTACTACACAGATGGTGAGCCAGTTTATTGGAGGCGCACAGCTTTTTTCGGCATGTACCGGTTTTGATTATACGATCGGTTTGATAATTTTTGCGGCGGTTGTTGTTATCTATACCACGATCGGCGGATTTACAGCAGTTGCTGTTACAGATACGGCGTGTGCGATCGTGATGGTGATAGGAACGATTCTTCTTGGAATTGCAGTAATTCAAAGAGGGGGAGGACTGGATGCGATTATGGCGAATATCACTTCACAGTCTGCACAGGCAGTGGCTTCCGGAGAGGGGATTGATCTTCTGGACCCAAGAGCCAGCGGTCAGATTCCATTTCAGCTTTACCTGTCACAGTGGCTTTTGTGTGGATTTGCTACTATCGGACTCCCACAGTCACAGGTAAGATGTCTTGGGTATAAAGATACGAAATCTGTACATAAAGCAATGATCTATGGAACGGTAGTTGTAGGAATTATGATGATCGGCATTCATCTGATCGGAACATGGTCACGCGGCCTTTTCGCTACAATTGAAGGATCTACAGATACCGTTATTCCTGTTGTTATCGTAAATTACATGTTTCCGATCCTTGGCGGCGTGGCAATTATAGGACCTTTGGCGGCAGCCATGTCCACTGTATCATCCCTTTTGATTGCAGGGTCTTCTGCAATTGTAAAGGATATGTATCTGCATTATAAATCGGAGAAAAAGGAAGAACCTGATCAGAAGCTGGTAGCTAAGATTTCTTTTGCAGTTACAGCTATCATGGGCATTTTGTCAGTTGTCATTGCTATTAACCCGCCGGATCTGATCGTATGGATCAATATGTTTGCCTTTGGCGGACTGCAGACCGTATTTTTGTGGACTATGCTGTTTGGATTATTCTGGAAATCGGCCAACAAAGTGGGAGCGCTGGCAAGTGTGATCGGAGGCTTAAGTTCCTACTGTATTACTATGGCTCTGGATATTTCAGTCGGATCTTTCCACAACATTATCATTGGCCTCGGCGTTGCGTTGATCTGCTTCGTGATCGGCAATAAATTCGGAACGCCGATCGATGATAGAACCGGAAGGATTTTCTTCCCGGAGAAATATTAGACAACGTTTGGAAGGAAATGAACCATGAAAAAATTTTGCTCTTTTTTTGTCATATTGGCAGGAATTTTCTGGGGAAGTCAGGGAATATTTGTAAAAGAGCTTGGGAAAATGGCCTTGTCCTCTATGGATATTGCGGCGATACGTGTGGCAGGGACGGGGGCGGTCATTTTCCTGGTCCTTCTTCTTACAAAAAGGGAGCTGTTGAAGATAAAATTAAAGGATATCTGGGTTTTTATAGGCAGTGGGCTTTTAAGTATCATATGCTTTAACTGCTTTTACTACCAGGCGATTCAGATGACTTCCATGGCAGTTGCAGCAGTGCTTCTTTATATATCTCCGGCAGTGGTGGCAATTTTATCCTGCATTTTTCTGGGCGAGAAGATAACCATTCGTAAGATCATAGCGCTTGCCAGTGCTTTTTCAGGATGTTTCTTTGTATCGGGAATTATGGGAGGCGCTCAGACAATTACGGCGGCAGGAGTTATGTCAGGAGTGGGAGCAGGGGTGGCTTACGCTCTTTATTCCATATTCAGTGCTGCCGGATTAAAAAAGGGATATCAGCCGGTTACAATTATGGCATATACTTTTGTAATTGGCGGTATAGGAATTTTGCCTTTGTGTGATGTGGGAAAAATTCTGGGAAGCTCATCAGAACATGCTGAATGGATCATGGTGGAAGTAGCTTTTGTCGTTATCAGTGCTCTTTTGCCCTATCTGTTGTATACTATAGGTCTGCAGCATATGGAAGCGGGAAAAGCTTCCATCACAGCATCAACGGAAGCAATAGCAGCTACGGTATTCGGTATTGTTTTTCTGGGTGAAAAATTAACGGGAAATATAATACTGGGTATTGCAGCAGTGATATTTTCTATTATTATTCTTAATATAAAGTTGCCGGCAAAAGCCAGAGCAGAAAAAAACAGGATTCCCGGCTCTACGTCAGTAAATTGAAAAAAAGCCATGCAGCCTTTGGATTTACAGCTGCATGACTTTTTTTTAATCCTGTAATTCATACCAGATATCTACGGAATTTTTAATGCAGTCTTTAATTTTATCGTAACGTTTTTCCTGGATGATATTGTAAATTTTTGTATGTGCCTCGTAAGCAAATTCGCCCTTTTGATGTGTGTGTGTATGGGAAATGGAAGCGCGGAGAGAATCAATAACAAAATAGTAGATTCGGGCGGCCAGAGGGTTGCAGCAGGCTTCCCCCAAAATATGATGAAATTCCATATCTTTTTTAAAAATTGTATCCGTGTCGGCATTGGCGCGGATCAGTGCTTCCAGTTCATCCAGATTCTTTTTCAGCGCTTTTCGCTGGGCGCCATTTTCATCAAAGTGGTCGATGACAAGTTCTACAATATCTGTTTCAAATATCTGTCGAAATTCATAGAGATTATTTACGTCAGGATTAGTGACGAAATATGTGAACAGAAGAGAGTCCAGCAGGTTGCTGTCCGGGGATTCGCTGACATAGGTACCGTTTCCGACACGAATGTCCACCAGGCCAAATGCCGACAAGATTTTCATAGCTTCTCGGACAGATCCGCGGCTTACACCCAGCCCTTCAGATATCTCCAGCTCGTTGGGAAGCTTATCGCCTGGAAGAAGCTTCTTGTCCATCAGCAGCTGCTTAATGCTGTTTACTACAATATCAACAGCAGATTCTCTTTTTGTTGCTTGAAATAAATTACTCATAAATTCCCTATCCTTTCAACATAGCTATCAAAGAGTATAAATCACCCAATTTATACTTTGAAACTATTATAACGAAAAAAACATAAAACGTCAAACGATTAATAGATATTTTTTAAAATCTATTGACTTTCTCCGGAAAATGTAGTATACATTAAACATCAGATGTTTAATGTTAATTAAATAAACATTAAATAATATAGTATATAATTCATCCGAACGAAATAAAAAGGAGGAACTTGTATGAATGCAGCAGAATTAAAGCAGAAAGCCGATCATCTCCGTCTGACCGCAGTAGAAATGGTTTACAAAGGGAAAGACGGCCATCCGGGACCGGCATTGTCTATTGCAGATATTGTGGCGGTATTGTTTTTTGATGAAATGAGGATTGATCCGGAAAATCCAAATTGGGAAGACCGGGACAGATTTATTTTGTCAAAGGGACATGCCTGCCCCATTTATTATGCGGCGCTTTCCGAGAGAGGATATTTTGGAGAAAAGGTAGAAGATTTTCATCTCCGTGCACTGGGAAGTAAGTTTCAGGGGCACCCGGTTATGAATAAGACAAGGGGCGTGGATATGACTTCTGGTTCTTTGGGAAATGGAATCTCCATTGGATCGGGAATGGCCATTGCAGGAAAATACCTCGGGAAAGATTACAATGTATTTGTCATCGCCGGAGATGGAGAACTTCAGGAAGGTGTATGTTGGGAAGGAATTAATTCTGCCGCCGGACACCATCTGGATAATCTGATCGTATTTGTAGATAAAAACGGCTGGCAAAGCGGAGGAAGCGTTGAGGAGACCATCGGGTCAAACAATGTCAAAGAGAGGTTCGAGGCTTTTGGATGGGATGCACAGGAAATTGACGGACATAATATCGAAGAAATTCAAAAAGCCATTAGAAATGCCAAGAATGCGGAAGGGAAACCGAGTGTTATTGTTTGTGACTGTATAAAAGGCAGAGGTGTTTCTTATATGGAAAATAATAATGCATGGCATAAGGGAGTTCCCACACAAGAACAATATGAAGAAGCAGTAAAAGAGTTAGGAGGTGCGTTGTAATGGCAGGATTTAAAGGGACAAGAGAAGCGTTTGCACAGGCGCTTTTGGATATGGCGCAGGAAAACGACAAAATTATGTTCGTGTCTCCGGACTCCCTTAAAGCGATGCGAGCAACAAAATTTGCCGAGCTTCATCCAGAACAGTATGTAGAGGTGGGAATTTCAGAACAAAATGCAGTGGATACGGCAGCAGGGCTGGCAGCAGCAGGACTTACTCCATTTGTCGGAACTTACGCCGGATTTCTCACTATGCGTGCCTGCGAACAAATGAGAACATTTGTGGCATATCCTGATTTGAATGTAAAATTTGTAGGGATTAATTCAGGGCTTCTCGGAGGAGAAAGAGAAGGAGTAACTCATCAGTTTTATGAAGATCTGGGTATTCTCTCCAATATTCCGAATTATACAATCTTCACTCCGGCAGATGCGGCACAGACTTATCATGCAGTAAAAATGGCAGCAGAAATAGACGGTCCGGTATATGTGCGCGCCGGAAGCGGCAGAGAAGCCGATATCTATGATATAGAAACGCCATTCAGTGAGGACGGTATACGGATTTTAAAAGAATATGGGAATGACACACTGTTACTCTCCAGCGGTTTTGTACTTGACCGTGTCCTGAAGGCGGCAGATATCCTCAAAGATAAAGGGATTCAGGTGACAGTCGGCGATGTCAATATTTTATATGGAAAGAATCCACAGAAGATACTGGAAGCAATTGCAAAGACCAAAAAGATTGTTACGGTAGAGGATCATAATGTCAATGGAGGTCTTGGTGCTTACATCAGTAAACTGGTTGTGGAAAATGATCCGAAATATGTAAAGAGAATGGGCCTTACTACATTTGGTGAGTCCGGACCGGCAAAAGAACTTGCAGATGCATATGGATTTTCGCCGGAAAACATCGCAAAAACAGTAGAAGAAAATTTAAAATAGACAGAAAAGAGGTTATATACGATGGGAAAAATAGTCGTAAGTGTAATTGGAGCAGGCGGAAAAATGGGAACAAGAACAAGCAACAATCTTGCAAAAAAGCCTGATGAATTTGAATTGTTAATGGTAGAGGCATCAGAGGCCGGAATACAGAGCATTAAAGACAGAGGTTTTGAACCGACACCGGTTGAGGAAGCTTTGGAGAAGGCAGATGTTGTTGTATTTGCTGTTCCGGATACGCTGATCGGAAAGTTATCCGCAGTCTATGTCCCGCAGCTTCGTCCCGGTACGGGATTTATTATACTGGATCCGGCAGCAGCTGTAGCAAAAGAATTGACTCTCAGGGATGACTGTACATTTGGCGTTGCCCATCCATGCCATCCTTCCTATTTCCTGGATCAGGATACCTACGAGGCACGTCAGGACCGGTTCGGAGGATGCGGTGGAAAACAGGATATTGTGATGTCCAAGATACAGGGAGATGACGGTCGATTTGCACAATGCGTGGAAGTGGCAAAACAAATGTATGCACCGGTGGAACACGCCTATGTTATGACATCCGAGCAGATTGCATTTCTGGAGCCGACTCTTGTGGAACTTCTGGGGGCAACCTGCCTCTATGCCATGGCGGAGACAGTGGAAGAAGCAGTAAAAAGAGGAATCCCCAAGGAAGCGGCGGTTTCCTTCCTGACCGGACATATCTACAATCTGTCAGCAAACTTTTTAGGATATATACCGGGAAATCCTCCGGTGTCAGATGCATGTAAAGTGGCAATCGGCCTTGGAAACAGACTTGTTATGAGAGAAAACTGGAAAGAAATCTGGAAGGACGAAGTGCTCCACAAAGTCATTGCTACTATGCTGCATCCCGAAAATCCGCAGATATAGGAGGAATACAGTAAATGAAGATAGTTGTACTTGACGGTTACACTCTGAATCCGGGAGACCTGGACTGGAAAGGACTGGAGTCACTGGGAGAATGTACCGTATATGACAGGACGTCTCTTACAGATACAGAAGAAGTGATCCAAAGGATCGGAGATGCAGAAGTTGTATATACCAATAAGACTCCACTTCCTGAAAAAGTGTTTGAAGAATGTAAAAATTTGAAATTTGTAGGAGTGCTTGCTACAGGATATAATGTAGTGGATATCACTGCAGCAAGGAAAAGAAATATTCCGGTAGCTAATATACCGACTTACGGAACAGCGGCAGTAGGACAGTTCGCGATTGCGCTCCTTCTGGAAATCTGTCATCATATTGGTTATCACAGCAAGGTGGTTCATGAGGGAAAATGGGCCGCCAATCCGGACTGGTGCTTCTGGGATTATCCGCTTATTGAGCTGGATGGAAAGACAATGGGAATCATCGGTTATGGAAGGATCGGACAAGCTACAGGAAGAATCGCTCAGGCTCTTGGAATGAAGATCCTCGCTTATGATTCCTACAGAAATCCGGCACTGGAATCAGATACATGCAATTATACAGATTTAGATGAGGTACTTTCAAAATCAGATGTCATAGCGCTGCACTGTCCGCTTTTCCCGGAAACAGAGAAAATGATCAACAGATCAACCATCGCAAAAATGAAGGATGGAGTTATTATTCTCAATAATTCCCGCGGTCAGCTGATCAATGAGCAGGACCTTGCAAATGCGCTGAACAGCGGAAAGGTGGCAGCAGCAGGTCTTGATGTGGTATCTACAGAACCCATTAAAAGCGATAATCCGTTGCTGACAGCGAAAAATTGTCTGATCACACCGCACATTTCCTGGGCGCCAAAGGAATCCAGAAAAAGATTGATGGATATTGCAGTATCGAATCTGCAAGAATTTTTAAAAGGCACGCCTAAAAATATCGTAAACTAAAGTTTTTAAAAGGCACTGTTTTATAAGTATATCAACCAACAAAGAAGGGCGGTCCCGATAAGGGGCCGCCCGGAAGCGAGGGGGAGAAAGTTTATCCTTCAATTGCAATATAATTTTTAGCTTCTACTGCTTTTGCATCCTTTTTCGGAATAGCAAGTTTCAGGATTCCATCTTCATATTTTGCCTTGATATCTTCCTGTGTAACGGCATCGCCTACATAGAAGCTTCGGCTCATAGCACCGGCATAACGCTCCTTGCGGATGTATTTGCCTTTTTTATCTTTCTCATCTTTGTCAAGGCCTTTGGCAGCGGAAATGGTAAGATATCCGTTTTCAAGCTTTGCATTGATCTCATCTTTCTTAAAACCTGGGAGATCAATGTCTACTTCATAGCTGCTGTCCGTTTCTTTTACATCGGTTTTCATCATATTTTTTGCATGTTTTCCGTATAACGGATTTTTCTTTCCAAAGAAATATTTGTCAAAATCATCATTGAATGGGAAGTCCATCCAGTCATCAAATAAGTTTTCTCCAAAAATACTAGGCATCATCATAAGTCATATCTCCTTTCAAAAGATATATATTAAATTGTTTTTAGCACTGTCGGAGAAATCCGAGGTGTCGAGTTTCGGGAACATGGAAGAGAAAGATCTTTTTTGTATCTCTTCCTTTGTTCTAGTTGTAATATAACACTTATTATTAGCACTGTCAATAGTTGAGTGCTAATTTTTTAAAAAATTTTTTATCGCCGTTAATTGAAAAAGTTATTTCTGATTTTTTTCCTTTTTTGC
>OJSK01000133.1_pt1 | contig 92512 bp, 81 predicted proteins | sample 1599461 | NCBI WGS metagenome assembly OJSK01 (sample SAMN04168658, study PRJEB22393) | human gut metagenome | biome: human gut microbiome; feature: stool | host: Homo sapiens | collected 2014-03-24 | reverse complement strand
GAGGATTTATGGCTATGCCAAGGTTCGTTATCGCGGGTTGGCGAAAAATCACAGTCGAGCGCTCACGTTGTTTGCACTCTACAACTGCAACCGCTTGCGCAAATGGTGCGCTCCGCCAAGGCTACCTTGCTGATTATCCCGAAACTCTGGTGCGCGCTTCGTCTCGAGTGCCATGGGGGCTTGCCGACTCTTGAAAACGATATTTGCCCAATTTTTAGGCAAATATCGAGTTGTTTCAGCATTATTCGGAAAAATCGAACGACTAACGTTCACGGGAACTTTCGACGCTTTTCAACACCTGGTCAAAAGTCACTCGTTTAAACAAATCTGCTTCCCCCATCGTTCAGAGATGGGGGTTTTGAAGAGCTTCCTTAGAGAGATTAATGAAAAAATAGAAAACAGAAAGTCTGAGGCCGAATATTGGGATAAAAAACAAAACGATTATGAAAGACTTAAGGAAGACGTAGAAGAGCTAAAAGGAGAAAAAGAAAACCTAAAATCCGAAGTTGAAAAGAAAAAGAGAGAAGTCGATGCGCTCAGAAAAATAGGATTTCTGCCATCCGATGAAATGACGGAAATTAAAAACAACAATGACTTAGATTCGAGTTATCTCCAGATTAATTCAAAAAACCAATGGAAGGCGGAGCTCTCGCGAATTGAAGGATATCTCTCAAAGAATCATGCAATATATTCAAGAAACTTGGTAAAGGTTTTTACCGCGCTTTTGCAAACTCAGGACATGATTGTATTGGCGGGGAGATCGGGTTCCGGCAAGACGAGTTTTTGTCGTCTATATGGTGATGCCGTGGGGGCCGAAGTTACGATAGTGCCTGTTAAACCAAATTGGATGAGTACGGAAGATTTGCTAGGATATTTTAATCCGGCTTCACAAACCTATGTCCCTACAGCATTTTATGATGCGATTAAAAATGCTGCTAGTCATCCGGAAAAGTTGCATTTGATTGTTTTGGATGAAATGAATATGGCGAAACCTGAATATTATTTCGCAGACTTTCTTAGTTGCATGGAGAATAGAGGAAGCCGAGAAATTACTTTATCTATTTCAGGAAAGAAAGGAGGCGAAGATTCTGTAGAGGATTCAAGCCTTTTAAAGAGTGAACTCACTGCCGTCAGCAAGGTAATAGCTTCCTTCATAGAGGAAGGAGAAGAATTTTCTTTATATAACCTTCTTGACGATAAATTTTATCGCGAATTGCTTCTTGAAAATTTGACTCATTGTGGTCAAGACAGTAGATTGCTAGAGAAGATTATTTCGATTGCGAAAGAATCTGCAACCGTTCAAGCGAATAAACGATATGATCTATCGATTACTGACAATATTCGTTTTATTGGAACGATCAATGTCGATGAGACAACTCATTTCTTCTCTCCAAAGGTCTTAGATCGTGTACACGTGCTCAAAGTCGATGCTCCTCGACTCGTGAATAAAAATGGCGTACTTAAGCTCGAGGCGGAAGATATCTGTACTGGAACTGGCGAGAAAAAAAATATTTCCGCTCTTTCCTTTGGACAACGTCAACAGTATGAGGAATTGGATCTATCTAATCTGTTGCTTAAAAACCTTCATTCACTTCAGGATGTATCTAGAAATTTAGGTATCGATCTTAGTTTTCGCGTAATGAGGCAGGCTCTAACTTATCAGGCTGCCATGCAAAGTCTTGATGTTAATTTTGATGGTAATGAAGTCGTTGATACAATAATTCGAACCAAATTGATGCCCAGGATGGTGTTTGACGCTGCTTCGAATATGTCTGGTGGAGGTAAGGGTAGCAAGACTGAAGCGATGAAGCAATTTGTCCGTATTCTCGAAAACATTGATGTTTCGGAAGACTGTAAACAAGAAGCAAAGGCCTTATTGCAACAAGCTGAAAATGGGGATAATCAGGTTAATTATTGGGCTCTCTGATGTTTGAGTTTTGTCACTTTAGATTCGGTCCTTACGGAACTCCTTCTTTTGTTAGAGAAGGGGGGATTTTCGAAGATGGAATGGAGCTGACGGCATTTTCAAAAGATAAAACGCTGCCTGCGTTTAGGTCATTGACTCCAGAGGTTTTCCCTATAGATGAGGGACCTGAATTATTGGATAGTTTCTTTTTCTGCGGGAAAAAGTGGTGGTATTTCTACCAAATTGTTGAAGATTCTTCCGTGGGGAGAGTTTATCGTACATCGGAAATCTATCGTTCAGTAGGATATATTCCTGTTAATTGGAGTGATGGTAGTGGATTTTTAATATGCGTAGAATGTCAACCTTTTTCGAAAGAATCGCTAGACAATCTGTTCTTGGCATTTAAATCTAATTTGATGGGAATGATTTTATCTACTTCCAATCCGTCGTCAGTTGGACAGAGGTTGATAAAATGCGATTCTAACGGAACGCTGTATGATGAATGCGTCTTTGAGGAATTAATTTCCTCTATGGAACTTCTAACATCTCGATTAAAGTCTAGGTTGACTATCAAAGATGATTTTGTAGATGTAGAAAAAACCAGAATGACGGCTGCCACTCTTCTACGAAAATTAAAGTCTCCCAATTCAAAGACTGTTTTAGGTCGAGTTGTGTCTAGGAGTTGGAATACTGGCGAAAATCGTTTCTTACATAAGACTGTATTGAGAGCGCTTAAACTTGTCGACCTGACCGAAGAGTTGCTCGAGGTTAACTCTGATTGTCGAATTCTTGAAACAAGGGATCGAGAGGCCTTGTCTCAATACAGAGAAAGACTGAATCGATGCAGAAGTGTTTTTGAAAGAAAAGAAATATCATCAAGTGTTGTCGACTTTAATTTTATCGTTTTTCAAAACGATTACTATTATTCACGATTTTATAAGATCCAAAAGGCCTTTTTTTCGTCACTGCTAAAGCTGGATGGGCTGTCTTACTTGATTTCTTCCATAAAAAGAATGAACGTAACCCATCTGTCTCAAGTCTATGAAAGGTGGTGTTTGGTAGGTTTGATACGCATATTGAAGGATGTGTATGGATTTGTTCCAGAAAAAGGCTGGGTAGATGGATTTGTGAAAGATATAGTCGCGGATGAATACAACGTATTTGTCATGTTCAGGCATCCTGAATTTCGATACGAAATCAAGCTGACTTATGAGTGCGAATTTTTAAAATATAAAAATGGGCGCCCGTATAGGCCTAGGCCGGATTTTGTTTTAGAGTTGAATGACCCTAAATTTTCAATGAGAAAGTTTCCGAAATTGGTTCTCGATGCAAAGTTTAGAACGATATTTGGGCCGATTGATTGTCGTAACAAGCTGGAAGAGCTAGTTTATGATAAGCAATATGGTGAGGATGGATTAAATCATGTGTATTTGTTGTATCCGACCTCAGAAGAGGTTCGGCCATCATACTTTGGCTTGATGAATGGGCATAAAGGATGGATTCATGCATTTCCTGATGACGGTGAAGACTTCAAGAAAACTGGGTTGGTAGATGTTATCCTGGAATGGTTGCAGACAATTGAATATGAAAACGACCATGAGGACTTAGATCAGAAACTTTGTCCCTCCTGCGGTTCCAGCGGAAAAGAATATTTGGAACAGAGTGTAATTGAATGCGACTACAAAGGTTCTCCTATAAAATGGAAATTGGAATGCCGGCGTTGTGGATGCAAAAGGATTCAAACATACTGTCATCAATGTGGACATAAACCCATTTTCTTGAATGGTGGAAGTTCCTATTTTAGGTTTGGACTAACGAAGTTTGCGTGTCCCGAATGTGGTGAACCCTTGGACCGATGAGCTTTGATACGAACAGAATTGGGGAGCCAAGTCCTCACTATGGATCCCTGCATTGGTGACGTCAAGAGTTTTCTCTTTCATGGCTTTTGTGGATATAGAGCCTTGTACTAACGGGAGAAGTGAGCGTTGCTTTTCTGGTCAACCCGACTGGCTTTGGCGAGTATCTCGTCGAGCCGTGCCGTTGTCTCGATGACGGTGCCGCCTGCGGCGAAGCTGCCCTGATCGGCGATCGTGAGGGGAGCTGCGGCGGCGAGTGATGCGGCAAGGGAGGCTGCCGGCAGCGTGAGCGTGAAGCGGATGGTCATGATGATTACTCCAGAGGCAGCCTGCGGGTGCAGAGCCACTCGACGATCTTCGGGTCTCGATGAGAGAAAAAGCGGCTCGTGCCCGTGTCGAGCGTCGCGATTTTCGCCATGTCCTCGGGCGTGAGCTTCACGTTTGAGGCGGCGAGGTTCTCCGCCATGCGTGCGGGCGAGACGGTCTTCGAGATCGAGATGATGCCGCGTTCGGCAAGCCACGCAAGCGCCACCTGCGCGACCGTGGCGCCGCGGTCTGCGGCGATCTCCCTGAGCACGGGATTCTCTAAGAGGCCGTCCCTGCCTTCGGCAAAGGGCGCCCATGCCGAGGGCATGACGCCGAGCGCGCGGTTGACGGCGTCGGCCTCCCGCTGCTGGCAGAACGGATTCACTTCAATCTGATTGACCGTCGGGCGAATGCGCTGGTGGAGCGCAAAGTCCGTGATGCGGTCGGGCTGGAAGTTGCTCACGCCGATCGCCCTCAGGGCGCCCGCTTCATAAAACCGCTCCATCGTGCGCCATGCGCCATAAATGTCGCCATAAGGCTGATGGATCAGGTACAAGTCGATCGTGTCCGTTCTGAGCAGCTCGAGCGAGCGCCTGATGGCGCGCTCGGCGCCCGCTTCTGAAGTGTCCTGCACCCAGAGCTTCGTGGAGATGAAGAGTTCGGAGCACGGGATGCCCGAGCAAGCGACGGCGCGGCCGACGGCCCTCTCGTTGAGGTAGGAGGCGGCGGTGTCGATGCCGCGCCAGGCACTGAGGACTGCGGCTTCGCATTCCGTGGGATCGGTGATCCTGTAGACGCCGAAGTTCATGGCAGGCATCTTCACACTATTGGAAGGTTCAATCCTCTCCATGTCGGATTCCTGTCCGTGATTGTGTTTCGGGCGTCAGAGACAGCCGTTTTCCGGACCTTTGCGTCCTGCGGGCGCACGGCCCCGTAGACCGTGAGGTGCGTGCCGAGCCTGCGGCCTGCGAGCAGCGCCTCGAAGGCCTCGCGGGTGTGCATGAGGCCGCCGCCCCCGTGGGTGTTGGCGGTGAGGATCTTCTTGGCGCTGAGGTCGACGGACCTGATCCAGGTCTGCAGCGGCATCGCCGCGTGGTGCCACCACGTGGGCGTGGCGAGCACGACTACGTCGTAGTCGTCGGGATTGAAGGCGAGCGGCCTGATCGGACGGATGACGCCGCGCTGGAGCTCGTCCTTCACGATCTCGGTGGCGGAACCATAGCTTTCCGGATAGGGCTCGACGGTCTCGACGCGAAAGAGCGCCGCGCCCGTCATGTGTCGGACCGCCTCGGCGAGACTTTTCGTGTTGCCCGTCTTCGTGAAGTAGACGACGGCGATGCGGCGCCGCAGCCGAGGGCGGTGATGGCAAGGGCGGCGGAGGCGAGAAGACGGCGCTTTTGCATGATGTTTCTCCATGAGGCCGGCGGAGCCTGAGCTCCGTCGTTGCAGTCATGGTAGAAAAAACGCGCCCTCGGGACGATGTCGAGATGTCTCAAGTTCCTGCCCGATCCTCTCAATCCTGAGAGGCGTGCCTCAGGCCTCCATTATGGAGGCGCATTTCCCTGCGTCGGAGGCGGCGACCGACTTCTCCCTGATGTCCCTGGCGGGCGCGTCTCCGAAGAGGCGCTTGTATTCGCGGGAGAACTGTGAGCAGCTTTCGTAGCCCACGCGTCTTGCCGCGGCCTCGACGCCGAGGGACTCGACGAGCATAAGGCGCTGGGCCTCGTGAAGGCGCAGGCGCTTCTGGTACTGCACGGGCGAGAGCGAGGTGACGGCCCTGAACTGGCGGTGGAAGGTCGACGGCGCCATGGCGGTGCGCTCCGAAATCGTCGCGATGTCGAGCGGCTCGTCAAAGTGCTCGCGAAGCCAGCGAACGGCCGTGAGGATGCGGGATCCCGGCGCGGCCTCCGAGCAGACGTCGGCCAGAACCCGGCCCTGAGGGCCTTCGAGAAGCAGATAGTGGATCTCCTTGAGGATCATGGGCCCGAGAACCGTCGCACGGCGCGGGCTGTGCATGGCCTCAAGGTAGCGCACGAGCGCATTGAGAATTTCGTCGGGCAGGTGCTCCACACTCACGCTCTCCTGTGCGTCGCGGCCGTTCGGGGCGGGCCTGAGTTCGGGCGCCTCGGTGAGGAGCTCCGTGATGATCGCACGGTCAAGACGAATGGAGAGCGACAGGAAGGGTTGCTCGGGCGAGGCGTTCCGGATCTGATAGGCGCCGGGAAGGTCGAGCGCCACGACGACCGCCTCTCTCGCGCCGTAGACGACGGGGCGTCCGCCGATGAGGCTTTCCTTCTCGCCGCCGAGCCCTAGCGTCATCATTGGATGGTAGAAACACTGGCGGCTTTGCTGCGGCCCGTTGAAGCGGGTGAGGGCCAGACAGGGCATCGGGTTTTCGATGCGGCCCTCTTCAGGCAGGGCCTCGAGGACGAGATTTCGAAGGCGTTCGAGCATTTGGACGGATCTTCGTACAGAACTTGAGCATGGAATCATGTCCAATACTCTGCCTTTCCTGCAGGGGCTCGTCAAGCGTGCCGCCTGCACGATCCTCTCGCAGCCCTGTCCGATGCCCTTATGCGGCGGGGCGAGAAGTCCGTTCTTAAGTCCTTCTTCCGATCGTCCGAACAGCTGAGGCAGGTCGTTCGGCTTTTCCGTGAGTTTTCGGTTTTTTGGGGGCATTGAGTGCGAAAGTGAAAGATTTCACGCAAAAAGTGAGACTTTTAGGGAGAACGTCCTAGGCACTTCTGCCCAGAAGGTCTGATGATTCGCACGAGAAGGCGATTCTCCTGCTGCGAGGGCCTGAGGAGGGTTTGATGCGCGGGATCAGCGTGCCATAATGGACGAAAGTCAGGCGCAGTCATGCCTGACGGGAAACGAATTCAAGCGCATCAAACACAGCCGGAGCACGAAAAAGTGTACCTCTCCCTCCTTCGCCGCCATCACCACCATACGTAAGACATCCCTCGGGCGCGGAAACGCTGTCGGGAGGATGGGTTCATGCTTTCGGCGGTGCGGAGTGAGACTCCAGCAGGACAATCAAGCAAAGCCCCCGGAAGCACGCCTTCCGGGGGCTTTTTCACAATCCGGGGTGCGGATGTCGAGGGGCTGGACACGAAGCTCCGCTTCGGCGAGCAACAGTCATCAAATCAAATTTCAGGGAAGCAAATGACCGAAACCAATCGTCTGAGGATTGCAATGCAGAAGTCGGGACGTCTTTCCGACGATTCGCAGGATCTTCTTGAACGCTGCGGACTCAAGGTTCGCTACCACGCGCAGCGCCTGCTGGCGATGGCCGAGAACATGCCGGTCGAAATCCTGCGCGTCAGGGATGATGACATTCCCGGCCTCGTGATGGACGGGGTCGTGGATCTGGGCATCATCGGCGAAAACGTGCTTGAGGAGACGGTTCTTGCACGCCGCAGCCAGGGCCAGTCCACGGACTTCAGGATGTTGCGCCGCTTCGACTTTGGCGGCTGCCGCCTCTCGATCGCGATCCCGGCCGACCAGGAGTGGGCGGGGCTTGAGAGCCTTGACGGCTGCCGCATCGCGACGAGCTATCCGCAGCTTCTCAAGCGCTGCTTCGACGAGCGCGGCCTCACGTTCAAGCCATGCCTGCTGACGGGCTCCGTCGAGGTGGCACCGCGCGCGGGGCTGGCCGACGCGATCTGTGACCTCGTGAGCTCGGGCGCGACGCTTGAAGCGAACGGCCTGCGCGAAGTGGAGGTGGTCTACCGTTCGAAGGCCTGCCTCATCGCGAAGAGCGAGCCGCTCGACGCCGACAAGGAGGCCCTGGTCGAGAAGCTTCTCGTGCGCATGCAGGGCGTCTCAAGGGCCCGCGAATGCAAGTACATCATGCTGCACGCCCCGAAGGCGAAGCTCGCCGAAGTAACGGCGCTTCTGCCCGGCGCGGAGCACCCGACGATCCTGCCGCTTGCGGGGTCCGACGACCATGTGGCCCTTCACATGGTGAGCAGCGAAAGCCTTTTCTGGGAAACAATGGAAGAGCTCAAGGCGCTCGGCGCCAGCTCGATTCTCGTCCTGCCGATTGAAAAAATGATGGAGTAGTCAAGATGTCTCAGTTCAACTTCAACGACGTGATCGAATGGGGCGCGCTCAATGAAACGGAGCGCGAGGAGATTCTCCGACGCCCCGCCGTGATGGCGGGCGACCGGATTAAGGCCGTGGTCGAGGGCATTCTCGAGGCCGTGCGCGAACGCGGCGATGAGGCCCTTCGCGAATTTTCCACGAAGTTCGACCGCACCGAGGTGAAGGACTTCAGGGTCTCGGCCGAAGAGGTCGACGCCGCCATCGCACGTCTGCCCGAGGACTTCATGGCCGCTCTGAAGACGGCCGCCGCCAATATCGAGAAGTTCCACAGCGCCGAAGTGCTTGCGCCCGTCACGGTCGAGACGATGCCCGGCGTCGTCTGCCAGCAGGTCACGCGTCCGATCGGCGCGGTGGGCCTCTACATTCCCGGCGGGACGGCTCCGCTCTTTTCCACGGTGTTGATGCTCGGCATTCCTGCCAAGATCGCGGGCTGCGGCCGCGTCATCCTCTGCTCGCCGCCTCCGATCGCCGATCCGATCCTCGCCGCCGCGCGCCTTTGCGGCATTGACGAAATCTATCAGGTGGGCGGCGCCCAGGCCGTGGCCGCGATGGCCTTCGGCACGGCGACGATCCCGTGCGTGGGCAAGATCTTCGGTCCGGGCAACGCCTACGTGACCGAGGCCAAGCGTCAGGTGAACAGCCGTCCCGACGGCGCCGCCATCGACATGCCCGCGGGCCCCTCCGAGGTGCTCGTGATCGCCGACGAAGGCGCCGATCCGGCCTTCGTTGCGGCCGACCTGCTCTCTCAGGCCGAACACGGTCCCGACAGCCAGGTGGTGCTCGTGACGCCCTCGCGCAAGCTCGCCGAAGCCGTTGCGGGCGAGGTCGCCTCCCAGCTCGCCGCCCTGCCGCGCCGCGAGATCGCGACGAAGGCCCTGTCTGCGAGCCGCCTCATCCTCGTCAAGGACCTCGAGGCGTGCGTGGAGGTCTCGAACCGCTACGCGCCCGAACACCTCATCATCCAGACGCGAAACGCCCGCGATCTGGTGCCGCTCGTGCAGAACGCGGGCTCCGTCTTCGTGGGCGACTGGTCTCCCGAGTCGGGCGGCGACTACGCCACGGGCACGAACCACGTTCTTCCGACCTACGGCTATGCCGCCACGTACTCGAGCCTCGGGCTCGCCGACTTCACGAAGCGCATGACCGTTCAGGAAATGACGCCGCAGGGCTTTGAAAAGCTCGGCCCCGCCATCGCGCTTCTTGCGCACGCCGAAGAGCTCGACGCGCACATGAACGCCGTTCTCGTGCGCATGGACCGAATCAAGCAGTCGAAGGAGTGATCCGTCATGGTCGTCTTTTGTGAACGAACCGCCGCCGATCCGGGCCTGCTGGCCCGGCCGGACGTGCAGAAGCTCACGCCCTACCAGTCCGCGCGCCGCATCATGCAGACCGCGGGCGTGACGGGCGAAGTCTGGCTCAACGCCAACGAGTCGGCCGAGGCCGAGCCGATGGCGCCCGAGACGAAGCTCTTCAACCGCTATCCCGAGCCCCAGCCCGAGGCCGTCGTCGAACGCTATGCGGCCTATGCGGGCGTGAGTCCTGAACAGATCCTCGTGACGCGAGGCGGAGACGAAGGCATCGAGCTTCTCGTGCGCACGTTCTGCCGCCCCGGCGAGGACGCCGTCCTGCAGTTTCCGCCCACCTACGGCATGTACGCCGTCTCCGCCGAGACGAACGGCGCCGAGGTCGTGAACCTCGTCACCTCGCCCGACCGCGGCTGGCTGCCCGACGTGGCCGAGGCTGCGAAGGTCCTCGAGGAGAGGACGGACGTCAAGCTCGTCTTCGCCTGCTCGCCCGGCAATCCGACGGGCACGCTGATTCCCGTGGGCATGCTGCGCAAGCTCGCCGAGCTCACCGCGGGCAGGGCTCTTCTCGTCATCGACGAGGCCTACATCGAATTTACGCCCGCGAACACGGCCGTCGAGCTTCTCAAGGACTATCCGCACGTCGTGATCATCCGCACGCTCTCGAAGGCCTTTGCGCTGGCGGGCCTGCGCTGCGGGTTCCTGCTTTCCTCGCCCGCCGTCATCGGCATGCTGAGGAAGGTGATCGCGCCCTATCCGATTCCCGTGCCCTGCGCCGACATCGCCGCGCAGGCGCTCTCGCCCGAGAGCGTGAGCCTCATGCACAGGCGCGCCGCCCAGTGCGTGATGCGCAAGTGTGAGCTTGAGGTTGCGCTTGAGGACCTCGATGGCGTCGAGGCCGTGTATCCGAGCGCCTCGAACTTCCTTCTCGTGAGGTTCGTCGACGCCGCCCGCATCTTCACGGCGTTGCGCGACCGCGGCATCATCCTGCGCGACCAGAGCCGCCAGCCGACGCTCGAGAACTGCATCCGCATCACGGTGGGCACGAAGGACGAGAACGAGCGCCTTCTCACCGAACTTGAAGAGATTCTGAAGGAGGCCGCATGAACGAGCGCATTCTCTTTGTGGACCGCGACGGCACCATTCTCGAGGAGCCCGAGGACTTTCAGGTCGACCGCTTCGAGAAGATGAGGTTCGTCGAGGGCGTTCTGCCCGCCCTGAAGCGCCTGCGCGAGGCGGGCTGGAAGCTCGTCATGGTCTCGAACCAGGACGGGCTCGGCACGAAGAGCTTCCCGAGGGCCGATTTCACGGGGCCGCACGAACTGATGATGCAGATCCTCGAGAGCCAGGGCGCCCGCTTCGACGAGGTGCTCATCTGCCCGCACATGCCCGGCGAGGGCTGTGAGTGCAGGAAGCCCGGAACGGGCCTCGTGAAGAAGTACCTCAAGGACGGCGTGCTTGACGTCGCGAACTGCTACGTGATCGGTGACCGCGAGACCGACATGAAGCTCGCCGACAACATGGGCCTCAGGGGCCTTCGCGTCGGGCCCGACGGCCGCAGCTGGGCCGAGATCGCCGACGAGATCGAGAATGCGGCGAAGTCCGTCCGTCACGCCCGCGTCGAGCGCAACACGAAGGAGACCCGCATCGTCGTCGAAGCCTGGCTCGATCGCTCGGGCAAGAATGAAATCAACACGGGCGTGGGTTTCTTCAACCACATGCTCACGCAGATCGCCGTGCACGGCGGCATCAGACTGCACGTGCGTGCGGTGGGCGACCTTGAGATCGACGACCACCACACGATCGAGGACGTCGGCCTTGCGCTCGGCGAGGCGCTCAAGGAGGCGCTCGGCGACAAGCGCGGCATCCGCCGCTTCGGCTTCCTGCTGCCGATGGACGAGACGCTCGCGCGCTGCGCGCTCGACATCTCTGGCAGGCCGTACCTAACCTTCAAGGCGAAGTTCAAGCACCACAAGGTGGGCGACATGTCCACCGAGATGGTCGAGCACTTCTTCCGCTCGCTCGCCCAGACGATGGGCGTGACGCTCAACCTCAAGGCGCAGGGCAGGAACGACCACCACGTGGCCGAGGGACTCTTCAAGGCGTTCGGGCGCACGCTGCGCGACGCTGTGAAAATTGAGGGGAGCGACCTGCCGTCCTCCAAGGGGGTGCTCTGATGCGTGCCGTCATTCTTGATACGGGCGTCGCCAACCTCTCTTCGCTCGCCTTTGCGGTGAAGAGGCTCGGCGTCGAGCCCATCATTACGCGCGAGGCGGCCGAGATCCGCGCCGCCGACCGCATCTTCCTGCCCGGCGTGGGCACGGCCCGAGCCGCGATGGCCGCCATCGAGGAGCGCGGCCTTGCGGACCTCATCCGCGAGGCGACGCAGCCCGTGCTCGGCATCTGCCTCGGCGAACAGATTCTCGGACGCCGCAGCGAGGAGACGGGCGGCGTGGACCTGCTCGGCCTCATCGATGCCGACGTCCGCGCCCTCAGGGCCGACGGCCTGCCGCTGCCGCACATGGGCTGGAACAGGGTCTATCCCGAGGACACGCCTCATGCGAGACTCCTCTTCAGGGGCATCGAGGCCGGCGACTGGTTCTACTTCGTGCACAGCTACGCAATGCCCACGGGCGCCTGCACGACCGCCCGCTGCACGTACGGCGAGGAGTTCACGGCAGCTGCGGCACACGAAAACTTCATGGGCGTGCAGTTCCATCCGGAACGCTCCGGCCGCGCCGGCGCACGCCTGATTGCAAACTTCCTGGGAATCGAAGCATGATCATCCCCGCCATCGACCTCATCGACGGCCGCGTCGTGCGGCTGCACCAGGGCGACTACGGCGCCGAGCGAAGCTACGGCGACGATCCCCTCGAGCGCCTTCAGGCCTACGAGGCCGCAGGGGCGAAGCTCCTGCACATCGTGGATCTGACGGGTGCGAAGGATCCGGCCAAGCGCCAGATCCCGCTTCTCAGGCACCTTCTTTCGAATCTCTCCGTGCCCGTGCAGACGGGCGGTGGCGTCAGGAGCGAGGAGGATGTGAGGGCTCTTCTTGATGCGGGCGCCACCCGCGTCGTAGTGGGCTCCACCGCCGTGAGGTGCACGGAGGAGGTTCTTCGCTGGATGAAGACCTTCGGCGCCGAGCGCATCGTGCTCGCGCTCGACGTGCGCATCGACGCGGCAGGCCGCCGCAACATCGCCGTGAGCGGCTGGCAGAAGGACTCGGGCGTCGTGATCGAGGATCTGATCCGCGTCTTCGAGCCTGCGGGCCTGCGCCACGTGCTCACCACCGACATCTCGCGCGACGGCACCCTCTCGGGTTCCAACGCCGCGCTCTACGCGGACCTTTCGAAGGCCTTCCCCGCCATCGGCTTCCAGGCCTCGGGCGGCATCGGCGGGCTGGACGACATCCGTGCGGTCAGTACGACGGGCGCCTCCGGCGTCATCGTCGGCCGCGCGCTTCTCGAGGGACGCTTTACCGTTGAAGAGGCTATCGAATGCTGGCCAAACGCATAATCCCCTGTCTTGACGTGAAGGACGGCGTCGTCGTCAAGGGCGTCAAGTTCCGCGGCCACGAGGTCGTGGGCGAAATCGTGCCGCTCGCAAAGCGCTATGCCGAAGAGGGCGCCGACGAGCTCGTCTTCTACGACATCACCGCCTCGTCCGACGGCCGCGTCGTCGACAAGAGTTGGATCAGTCGCGTCGCCGAGGCGATCGACATCCCGTTCTGCGTCGCGGGCGGCATCCGCACGGTCGAGGACGCCGGCAGGCTTCTCGCCTACGGCGCCGACAAGATCTCCGTCAACTCGCCGGCGCTCGCCGACCCGGACCTCATCTCCCGTCTTGCGGACCGCTTCGGCGTGCAGTGCGTCGTGGTCGGGATCGACTCCCGTCATGAGGAAGGTTCGGACGAATACCGCGTCAACCAGTTCACGGGCGACGAAAAGAAGACGCGCGTCACGCAGTGGAGCACCCTCGACTGGGTCGAGGAGGTGCAGAAGCGCGGCGCGGGCGAGATCGTGCTCAACATGATGAACCAGGACGGCGTGCGCCGCGGCTACGACCTCAGGCAGCTCGCCGCCGTGCGCTCGGTCTGCCGCGTGCCGCTCATCGCGAGCGGCGGCGCGGGCGAGCCCGTCCACTTCCTCGAGGCCTTCCGAGACGCGAAGGTCGACGGAGCGCTTGCCGCCTCCGTCTTCCACAAGAAGATCATCAACATCGGAGACCTGAAGAACTATCTCCGCGAGAACAACATTGAGGTGAGAACATGCTGACCAACGAAGACATCAAGGCGCTCGACTGGGAGAAGACCGGCGGACTGATTCCGGCCGTCGTGCAGGACGCCTGCTCGGGCCGGGTGCTCATGCTCGGCTGCATGAACCCCGAGGCGCTTGAAAAGACCCTCGAGACGAAGAAGGTCACGTTCTGGTCCCGCACCAAGGGCCGCCTCTGGACCAAGGGCGAGACGAGCGGCAACTGGCTGCACCTCGTCGACATCGGCACGGACTGCGACAGCGACGCGCTCCTCGTGCTCGTCAATCCCGACGGCCCGACCTGCCACCGCGGCACGCCGAGCTGCTTCTCGCCCGTCGAGCACAAGTGGAACTTCCTGCGCGATCTGGAGGTGCTCCTAGAGAGCCGCCGCAACGCCGATCCGGCCACGTCCTACACCGCCAGCCTCTACGCCCGCGGCACCAAGCGCATCGCGCAGAAGGTGGGCGAAGAGGGCGTCGAGACGGCGCTCGCCGCTACCGTGCACGACAGGGAGGAGCTCAGGAACGAGGCCGCCGACCTCGTCTATCACCTGCTCGTGCTCCTCGCCGACGCGGACCTCGAGCTCGCCGACGTGATCGACGTGCTGCGCGCCCGCCACGCGAGTCGCGAAAAGGCCGCCGAGGCGAAGTAAGAGTCCCGAGGCAGACTCTGAAAAATGAAGAAAGGCCGGTCCTCCGCAGCGGAGGCCGGCCTTTCGTGTCGCGTGTGCCGGAAAGTCGGGCTTATTTGGACTTCTTTTCTTCGAGCATGCTCTTGCCCGTCTCGTCCTGGACGGCCATCGGGGCGCGGAAGCTCACGGCAACGCCCTGTTCGTCGAGCAGGATCTCGGTGGTGCGCAGGGTGCGAGGGGCGTGGATCTGGAAGAACTGGGCGGCATTGGTGACGTTGCCGCTCTTGACGCTTTCAAGGAGCGTCTTGGCGTCGATGAAGACGTAGCCCACCTTCTTGCCCTTGAGAAGCTCGGTTTCCTTCGTGGCGAGCTCGCGGTCGATGGAGGCCATGGACTTCGCCTGAAGCTTGGCCTGGAAGAAGTCGAAGGCGACCTTGTCCTCGTGGTCCGTGAGGACGGCTGGCGTCATGCCCGTCTTGCGCACGGCGGCGGCCGCATCGGTGAAGTGGGCGCGGGAGATCGGCGCGAAGAGCGAGACGGCCTTGAGGCGGCCGTTCGTGAAGAAGAACACCTCGCCCCAGTCCTTGTGGCCCGCAAATTCGACGTTGGCGCGGCAGAACATCTGCTGGCCGCGCTGCGAGCAGTCGAAGATCCCGGCTTCGGCCTTCACGCTCTCGACGGGCTGGTTGTAGACGTAGTCGTTCCAGAGCTTGACCGGCGTTTCAGCCGAGGCGCTGGCGGCGGCCAGAAGAAGAGCGGGAACGAGGCAGAGCTTGCGCATGCGGGATCTCCAGAGATTGGGCGGAAATAATCAAGTATCGGGCGTCGACGCCCGTTCGTCAATGCGGAAAAGCCCGCCGGGAGGACGGACTTTTCGCCGTTTTTCTCGATGTGCGGGACCGGGGCCTACTTCCTGAGGCCCATCAGGTCGGTCATCGTGAGCGAGAGGATGGGCGAGGCGCGGCGCTCGATTTCGGCGTTGACGAGCTTGCCCGCGAGCAGCGTCATGGTCTCCTGCAGGCCGTTCTTGGGATTCTTCATGAGGACCTTGACGGCGGGCGAGGAGCAGCGGCCGACGACGAGGTTCGTCAGCGCCTTCTGGGCGCTCGACTCGATGTTCTTCACCTTGGCCGACGGAATCGTCTGGATCTGCTTGGCGGCGGAGGTCTTCGAGAGCGTGACGTAGGCCCACTGCACGAGGACCTGCTTGTCGCTCGCGGTGGCGTGCTTGTAGAGACACTCGGCAAGCGCTTCGCTTGTGTCCGAAGTGGAGGCGGCCTGAACCGCTACAATGGGAGTCGCAAAAAGGGAGAGCGCCAGGGCGCCCGCAACAAGCTTGTTCTTCACGATCATGAATCCTTGTGATGAGGTTCCAAACGGACTTTCTTCAAATCGGGAACATTCTACGCGCGCGCTCCTCAGCGGGCGCTTTCCCGTCAATATTCGACACGAAAAAAGGTGAGAACGAAGATGTACTCTCTCATCGTCAGGGACTATTCCATCGCCGACATCGAGGCGTTCAGCGCGCTCTCCATCCGCAGGGGCAGCACGATCGCGAGCCTCGCGAAGGCCTCCTCCGACAATCTGCGCATCGTCACGGGCGCGTGGCTCCTCTTTCTGCCGAAGGCGGCGGACGAGGCGGCGGTTCGCGCATCCGCAGAGCGCTTTCTTGCGGGGCCCGGCGCTTGGATGAACGAAACGCCCGAGGGACTTGTTGCCGCCGCCCTTGAGTCGGGCCTTCTTGAGAAGACGTTCGAAGGCTTTGCCAACGGACTCGCGCCGCGCCCGAACGTGACGGCCGCAAGGCTCACCGACGAGCTCGAGACCGCCGCGGCGATCCTTGCCGCACGACGCGCCCGAACGCGCGAGGCGCTGCAGGCGAAGAACCGCGCTGTCAACAGCGGAGAGCCGCCCGTCGACGACGAGGCCGACCGCCGCTTCATGACCGAGGCGCTCGCCGAGGCGAGGGCCGCCGCGCAGGCGGGCGAGGTGCCCGTGGGCGCCGTGCTTGTTGCGGACGGCAGGATCATCGCGTGTGCGGGCAACCGCACGCTTCGCAACGGCGATCCGACGGCGCACGCCGAAATGCTCGTGCTGCGCGAGGGCGCCCGCGTCATGAAGAACCACAGGCTTGCCGAGACGACGCTCTACGTCACGCTCGAGCCCTGCCCGATGTGCGCGGGCGCGATCGTGCAGGCAAGACCCGGCCGCATCGTCTTCGGCGCGACTGACGAGCGCATGGGCGCCGTGGGCGGCGCACTCTCGCTCTTCGAGCTGCCGGGCGTCAACCACCGCCCGTGGGTGAGGCGCGGCGTCATGGCGCAGGAGGCGAAGACGCTGCTCGTCGATTTCTTCGCCGCGCGCCGCGGCGCGAAGGAAAACGAAAGGGAAGGCGAAGGAGAAGCCCGATGACCGATTCCGCAAGGCCCTTCGAGGGACTGGCGCTTGCCGTCGCGGCGCCGTCGCGACAGTGGGTGACGAACGAGGGCGGCATTGACTGGGCGCTCAGGCGCCGGGCGTTCTCGGCCGCCGAAGCGCTCGGCTTTCGCGTGCGCGAACTTGAGGGCACGTATCTCGAGGAGGCGCGCTTTGCAGGTCCCGACGCCGTCAGGGCCGGGGATCTGACCTGTGCGCTCACAGAGCTCGATGCGGATCTCGTCATGGCGATGCGCGGCGGCTATGGGTGCGGACGCATTCTCGACATGCTCGACTGGGAGCGGATCGGTGCCGCGTCTACGCCCTTCGTCGGCTTTTCGGACGTGACGGCCTTCGAGCTCGCGCTTCTGGCAAGGACGGGCCGCACGAGCTGGCAGGGCCCGACGCTCAGGGACTTGATTGATCCTGATCCCCTCACGATCGAGGGGCTTCTGGCCGTCGTCGGTCGCAGGCCCTTCGCATCGACGTGGCAGTCGGACGACACGGACGATGCAGATGCCGAGGGCGTCCTCTGGGGTGGCAATCTGGCGATGATCGCCTCGCTGGCGGGCACGCCCTGGATGCCTCAGGTTGAAAACGGCATTCTCTTCATCGAGGACGTGGCCGAGCCCGCCTACAGGATCGAGCGCATGCTGCTCACGCTCGACATGGCGGGGATCCTGAGGCGTCAGCAGGCGGTCGTCGTCTGCGACCTGCAGGGCGCGGACAGGCCCGCAGGCTGGGAAGGCGACTTCAGGCTCTCGCATGCGCTCGACTTCATGCGGGCTCGCACGGGGCTTCCCTTCGTGACGGGCTGTCCCTTCGGGCACCTTCACAGGAAGCTCTCGCTTCCCGTCGGGATGCGGGTGAGGCTTTCGTCGCATGAGGGACGGGTGTCGCTGGAGGCCGCGCCATGAACTTCTTTCCGATCCGCGAGCAGACCTGGCGCTTTCTGCGCGCCTTCTTCATGACGAGCACGGTGCACCACATCACGGCGGGCACGCTCGCCAAGCTCATTCTCTCGAGCCTCAAGCTCTTTCCCGTTGCCCTCACGGCACAGTTCACGGGCATGGCGTCGCTCACGGCCGTCTACTGGCAGAGCGGCGTGAGCGAGGTGTTTCTCACCGTGTGGTTCTGCTGCGGCCTCATTCAGATCTGGCTGTCGCTTCGCTACGTGCGTCTTTTCTGGCGTGACGCGAACCGCGAGGCCAACATTCGCAAGTGGATCCGCCGCTGGACGGCGCTCGCCGTCTCGGCAGGCATCATCTGGGGCGTAGCGGGGCCCACGCTGATGGTCCCCTTCCAGGGGGCGCACCAGATGATCACGGTCGCGACCATCGTGGCCGTGACGTTCGCAAGCTGGCCCGTCTACTCCTGCTGGCTGCCGTCGCTCTCGGCCTTCACGCTCTGCTCGCTCACGCCCGTCATCGTGGCGGGCGCCGTGCAGTTCGGCGTGAGCCAGACCCTCATTGCGCTCATCATTCTCGTCACGACGGTCTTCATTCTCTATTCGGGCAGGAAGCTCAACGAAATGGTCGTCAACTCGATCATCACGGCCGCCCAGAATGAGCGTCTCGTCGAGCGCCTCAGGATCGAGATCGCGCGCGCGGAGAAGGCGCGCAGGCAGACCGAGGAGGAGAGCGAGCGCCGCTCGAAGTTCTTTGCGGCCGCCAATCACGACATCCGCCAGCCGCTTCAGGCCATGGGGATCTACATCGACATTCTCGGACGCAGGGCGACGCCTCAGACCGTGCCCGTCGTCAAGCAGCTTGCGCTCTCGATTTCGGCCATCTCGACCCTGGTCGAGCAGGTTCTCACCGTCACGCGCATGGAGTTCGGGCAGATGGAGCTCCATCCCGAGCATGTAAGCGTGCGCGAGCTTCTCGAGGAGCTCGCCGAGGAGTGCCGTCCGATCGCGGAAAAGAAGGGCCTGAGGCTTCGCGTCTCGGCGCCTCCCGTGACGATCCTTACGGACGTCACGATGGTCAAGCGCGCCCTCAAGAATCTGGTGAGCAACGCTGTCGCGTACTCCGATCCCGCGAAGGCCCGCGTGCCCGAGATCGTGCTCGGCGCGCGACGGGTGGAGAGCCGCCTCGTGATCGGCGTCTACGACTGCGGTCCCGGCATCTCGGCCGAGGACAGGAGCCGCATCTTCGGCACCTTCTATCGCGGAGCTGCGGGCCGTGCGGCGCCGGGCTCGGGCTATGGCCTGGGGCTCTCGATCGTGCGCGGCATCGCAAGACAGCTCGGGCTTGAGCTTACGCTCGGCTCGAAGCCGGGCCGAGGCAGCGTCTTCCGTCTCGCCTTCAGCATCGACGAGTCCGAGCAGGCCGACCGCTTCGAGAAGGCCGTGCCGATCGGCGGCGAGATCAGGGCCCTCAAGGGCAGGATCCTGCTTCTCGAGGACAATCGCTTCGTGCGCGATGCCCTCAAGAGCATGCTCGAGAGCTGGGGAGCCGAGGTGATCGATGCGGGCGAGCCCTGCGAGGAGTTCTACAGGCTCGCCGCTGAGACCAAAAATGTGATCGCGCTCGTGAGCGACTACAACCTCGGGGCCGAGAAGCCCACGGGACTCGAGGCGGCGGGCATGATCGAGGCGCACATGAAGCGCCCCGTGCCCACCGTGATGCTCACGGCCGTTGCGGTCGACCTGATCGAGGGCGAGTACAGGAAGCGCCGCGAGAGGGGCCGCGTGGTGCCCTCGTCGCTGCCGCACATCCTTCAGAAGCCCGCTGACGCAAAGAGCCTCAATGAGGCGATCATGCGCGTGAGGCCGATGGCCGAGAACGCGGCGTTCTGATGAAGGGATGCCAAAGAGGCGGAAAAGAACTCGGGCGTGTCTCCGAAGGGAGACAAGCCCGAGTTGCATTGACGGTTGCGGGATGGACCCGAAGGCGGTGAGGCTTATTCTTCGCCGCGCAGGCGGCCCTTGATCTCAAGGGACTTTGCGGCAAAGCCGTAGAGCCAGATGCCCGCGAAGGTCGTGAGGGCGCCCCACATCATGGCGCTCTCGCCGCAGGCGTAAAGCGCGTAGAGCGAGTAGACCGAGGCGATGGTTGCGACGATGGTGATGCGAGAGGCAGTCTTCGGGTCTGCGGGCTCGCGGTGCACGATGACATTGGCGGCGGCGAAGGCGAGCAGGTACGGGACGAGGTTCGTCACGACGGCGAGGTCCTTCAGGATGTAGAACTGCTGCTCGAGGCGCGGGTCGATCGTGAGGAGCGCGGCTAGGGACTGCAGGAGCAGGATCACGACCATGCCGATCACGGGCACGTTGAGGCGGGTGACCTTGGCGAAGAGCTTCGGGAAGTATTCCTCGCGGGCGGAGACGCGGAAGACCTCGGCGATCGTGAACTGCCAGCTTGTGAGGCAGCCCGCGCAGGCGAGCGCCATCAGGGCCATGACGAACTTGCCGATTTCGGGGCTGAACATCGTGGCGAAGACGAGGCCGAAGGGTGCGGTCGAGTGCGAGAGGAGCTCGTTGTCGACGATGCCGAAGCTGATGTTGTTGGCGAGCACGTAGACGGTGCCGGCGCCGAGCGTGGCGAGCACCATGGCGCGCGGGACCGACTTTTCGGGATCCTCCACGGCCTCGGAGTTCGCGCTGGCGGTCTCAAGGCCGAGGAAGCCCCAGAGCGTCATGGAGATGCCTGCGGAGATGCCGTCGAAGAGCGAGAGGTTCTGCGGGTTCCAGGCGCCGATGTAGCGGTCGACCGAGAACCAGTTCCAGCCGATCACGGTGAGGATCAGGATCGGAATCAGGATGCCGTAGCTCGAGAAGTGCGAGAGCTGGCCGATGAAGCGCGCGCCGCGGATGTTGGGCAGCGAGCAGAGCCAGATCACGATGATGCTTGCAATACCCATTTCGAGCGGGGTGAGGTTCCACTCGAAGAGCACCATCAGATAGCCGACGATCGAAATGGCGATTGTGAGGTTCGCAATGATGAGCGAGACGCCGTAGCTGAAGTTCGCAATGAAGCTTCCGGACTTGCCGAAGGCATAGGCGGCGTAGCCGCCGATGCCGCCGCTCTTCTTGCTGAACATGCCGCATTTGGCAAAGACGTAGGCAATGGTGGTCGCACCGCTGATGGTGACGAGCCAGGCCAGGATGGACATCGTGCCGACTTCAGCGAGCTTCGTCGGCATCAGGATGATGGAGGATCCGAGCATGTTGAGCATCACGGCCATCGTGAGCTGCAGACAGGTCATCTTCGGCTTTTCGATCGTTTTCATAATGGCGTCTCTGGTTGGATATCTTTCTTGGTGTTGGTTGAAAAAAAGCAAACCCCGCATTGTACCGATTAAGGCGCGCCGGGTCGAGGATTTTTTGAGGACGTCTGCGCACGTTGAGGAGCGTGTCGAGGACGGGGCGGGCGTGCGGCGTCGCAGACCCGCTGCGGCACATGCGCGTGCAGGGGTCTGGCGTGCACTTGAGGTTTCAGGCTGAACGTGAGAAAGTGTCCTCACCCACCCGTTTTCAGGAGTCCTTCATGTTCGTCCGTTCCGGAATCCTCGCCGCCTCGATTCTGCTTTCCGTCACGAGCTGTGCCGCACCGTCGCTCGAGGACGCGCAGAGGCACGTTATGCCGCTCGGCCAGACGAGCTTCGCGCAGTATGCGGCCGACGCAAAGGCGTGGATCGGCGCCAACCGCAGCTTCGTGCTCGACACGGACGAGGGCAGGAAGATGGAGCTCGAGGCGAACCTGCCGAAGGAGTACCGCCCCGAGCATTCCGACGGGCGCGGGATCCTGCTCGTGCACGGGCTCGGCGACTCGCCCTGGTCCTTCTCCGACATTGCGCAGTCGCTTGCGGCGAACGGCATTCTGGTGAGGACGGTGCTTCTGCCCGGCTGCGGCACGCAGCCCGCCGACATGATGCCCGCGACGGCGGACGACTGGCGGCGCGTCGTGCAGGAGCAGGCCGACATCCTTTCGAGGGAGGTCGACGAGATGTGGCTCGGCGGCTATTCGACGGGGTGCAACCTTGTGCTCGACTACGCTGACGCGAACCCCGGCAGGACGAAGGGCTTTGTGCTCTTCTCGCCCGCGGTCGAGGTGAGGCCGCCGTTCGCTTGGGCGGCGTCCTTCGTCTCGAACTTCAGGGACTGGCTCGTGACGCCTGAGAGCCGTCCCAACGGCGGGCGCAATCCGTTCCAGTACTTCGTGGTGCCGATGAAGGGCTTTGCGGCCTTCCACGACACGATGGTGCGGGCGGACGACGTGCTTGAGCGCCTTGAGAAGAAGCCCTGGAGCGGTCCGGCGGCCGTGATGCTCGCGGAGCACGACGGACTCGTCGAGACGGAGGACCTGCTCGCGAGGTTCGACCGCGCCTTCCCGAATCCGAGGACCCGCATCTTCTGGTACGGCGAGGAGAGGTTCGCAAGGGGACTTTCGGCGCACGTGCGCATCCTGCCCGAAGCGGTGCCCGAGAAGCGCATCGCGAGCTTCTCGCACATGTCCATGACGTATCGTCCCGACAATCCCATGTACGGCGAATCGGGGGCGGAGCGCCTCTGCTGGAACGGTCAGTCGAAGGCCGAATCCAAGGCCTGCGAGGAAGGCGCCGAGATCTGGTATTCGGGCGAGCGCCATCAGCCGGGCGACGGGCGCAACTGCGCGAAGCTCACCTTCAATCCTTGGTACGACGAGCAGCTCGCGGGCATTCTCGACGTGATGGCCCGATGAAGGCTCCGCATACATCCGCTTGCAAGTTTTTTTGAGCTGAGAGCCTCTGCGGCGCAGGCGCTTGCGGTGCGAGCCGATATACTGTCGTGACACGGCCGGCCCGCCGCGGCGGGCCGGCCTTCAATTCACAGGACACTTGAGGAAATGGATCGATCCATGATCAGGAAGAGCATGCTACTCGTTATGACGGCCGCCGTCGCCGCCTGCATCGCAGGCTGCAGCAAGGAGGACATCGAGGCCGCCCGCGAGGCGGGCACCAATGCCGTCTCGAAGGTCGCCGACAAGACGATCGAGTTGAGCGACGAGGCCAAGGGCGTCGTCGACCGCACGAAGGAGCACATCCACGAGCGCATCGTGAAGATGCCTGAAGAAACCACCCGTCAGGCCGCCGAAATCCTCGGCGCCGCCGGCGAGGGCGCGAAGGACGCGAGCGAGCTTCTCAACGAGCACGCCGTCTCGCTTCAGGAGGGCCTCGAGTTCCGCTCGAAGGACCGCGAAAAATAAGCCGTACCCTCGGAATGCGCAAAAAAGGCCTGCCGCCCCGTGATGGGACGGCAGGCCTTTTGTCTGGTTCCGTGTTGAGTCCCGCCGGAGCGGGACTCAAGTCGAATTAGGATCAGAACATGTGGGTCAGGCCGAGGTAGGCCTGACCGACCTGGTTCTTGGCTTCCACATCCTGACCGTTGTTGTTGAACTCAAGCTTGGACACGCCGTAGCCCACGCCCGTGTAGACGGTCGTTCGCTTGGAGAGCGGGTAGCCATAACGAAGGGCGGCACCGTAGTAGGAAAGGTCGGCATCGTTTTGATTGGCAGCGTTGGCGCCGTTTTGGAACTTGGCGTCGACGAAGTAAAGACCGGCCGTGAAATCGCCGCCGAAGACCGGCGTGACCGTGCCGAGGTGCAGGCCGTAGCCCTTGGCGCCGTCGCTCCACATGTTGTCGGCGGTTTCAGCCCTCGTCTCATCGGCGATCGCCGTGAGCTGAGTGGCGCTCAGGCCCTTGAAGTACTGGGCCATCGCGAAGAGGCGGGTGACGCCGAAGTCGTAGTTGCCGCCGAGGTAGACGGTGTGGCCGTCTTCAACGCTGGGGTTGACGTCCGTGCCGAAGGACTGGTAGTTCTGGAATTCGTAGGCGAGAACCGTCTGGAGGGCGCCGAAGTCACCCGTGAGGGCGGCGGACGCGTAGCGGTTCACGGCGGAGGAGCCTTCGCGGTCCTTGTCGTTTACGGAGTCTTCGTTGAAGGAGTACTGGACCGTGGCCTTGACGCCGGCGAAGTCGGGCGTCTGGTAGGTCACCATGTTGTCGTAGCGGCTGGAGGCGGCAAGACCGAAGATGTTGTTGTCGCCGCCGTCAAAGGCGTCGCCATAGGCGTACACGAGGTCATAGGAGCCGGCGGAGGAGCCGACGCCGCCCATGCGGCCGAGGGACACGCGGCCGAAGTCGCCGGAGACCGTGGCGGAGAGTTCGCGGCCGAAGAGGCGGCCCATGCCGAGGGAGCCGTCGTCGGCGCTGAAGCTGTTTTCGGCGACGAAGCTCACCTGAAGGCCGTTGCCGAGGTCTTCGACGCCGCGAAGACCGAAGCGGGACGGAGCGTTGAGACCGCTTTCGAGACCGAAGGTGTTGGTCTTCGTGCCTTCTTCACCCGTTACGTCGAACTTTTCGTGCGTGAAGACGAGGGCTTCGTCAACGACACCGTAGAGGATGACGCTGGAGGCGTTGGCATAGGAGGCGCAGAAGCCGAGGACGGCAAGCGCGGCGAAAGACTTCTTGAACATGTGTGTTCTCCGTATGAGTGGGGGATGCGGAAGTGCACCGCTTGGTCGATTCAATGTATCCGCTTTCAGGACGCGTTCGCTCAACTTCGTGCGGCGGTTACAAATGTCTGAGGTGAGGCGGAATTCAGGACGAGGGAAAAGCGCACTTCCGGGTGTGTTCTTCAAGTTTCGTTCTGCTGCAGGCGGTTGCGGACGGACGGGGAACGGCGTGCTGTTTTTGGAACTAGTGCGAACGGATGAGGAAGAATGTCGTGTTTTTAGGACAAGTGTCGTAGCGCGGACATGCGAGGAGTAGTGTTGTGAAAAACCCACAATTCGTGGAGGAGCCTGCGCGGGAAGGGAAGCGGAGAGGCGGAGACGCAAAAGGAGAAGGAAGGGGAGACGCAGACGAAGAGGCCCCGCGGGACTCTCGTCCTGCGGGGCCTCAGGGCTTGTGCGGCGGGATCGTCAGATCTCGATGCTGTAGCCCGCGCGGCGGGCTGCAAGAAGGGCCTCGGTTCGGTTGCTTGCGCCGAAGATGCGGTAGATGGCGGCGACGTGGGTCTTCACGGTGCCCTCGGAGAGGTTGAGCTCGAGGCAGATGCGCTTGATGGGCGCGCCCTTGGCGAGAAGCATCAGCACGTCCTTCTGGCGGTCGGTGAGCTTGGGGGCGTTGCTCGAGAGGTGCGGGAGCGAGCGGGCGGTTTCGGAGAAGAAGCCCTCGCGCTGGCTTTCGGCGAGCAGCTTGGACGGAATGAAGACGCCGCCCCTGAGGACGAACTCAATGGCGTTCGTGAGCATGTCGGTGTCGAGGGATTTCGGCACGAAGCCCGCTGCGCCGAGCTGCAGTACGCGCATGATGCGGCCGCGGTCGGTGAGGCCCGAAAGGACGAGGATCTTGAGCATGGGCTGGCGGCGGACGATTTCCTCCATCAGCTCCGTGCCTTCGACGCCGGGCAGGTTCAGGTCGAGAATGAGCAGGTCGGCGGTCTCGCCTTCACGCCCGATGAGCTCAAGGGTTGTGGGCACGTCGCCGGCCGTCAGCACTTCGGCCGAGGGATCCCGGTCGAGAAGCATCATGGAAAGGGCGCTCCTCACGAGCGCGTGATCATCGACAATCAGGTACTTCATGCGATTGAGGCTCTGCGGGAGCAGAGCGTTTCTACATTTTCAACGGGTTTAGATTGTACTAAAGAAGAAGTCCGTCGAACGAGTCCGAAAACGTGAAGTGAGGCCGCACCCGATGGGGGATATGCGGCGAAGCCCGCGGCAGGAGACCGCGGGCTTCGGGTTCAGATCACAGGCCTGACGGGATGAGGCGCGCGGATCACTTGCGGCGCTTCATCAGGTTGAGGACTCGGCCGATCTCTTCCTGGGAGTCGTAGACGGCCTCGCCCTCGGCGGGATGCTGCTTGACGTAGCTGCCGTCGGCCTGGAGTTCCCAGGCGTGGATGTTGTCGGCGAGCTGCGGACGGACGATCTGGTCAAGCACGTTGGCGCGGATGTCGGGATCCGTGACTGGTGCGAGGACTTCGATGCGGCCGTTGAGGTTTCGCGGCATCAGGTCGGCGCTGCCCACGTACATCTTCTCGTTGCCCGCATGGCGGAAGTAGTAGATGCGGGCGTGCTCGAGCAGGCGGCCGACGATCGAGCGGACGGTGATCGTCTCGGAGACGCCGGGGATGCCCGGACGGATCGAGCAGATGCCGCGCACGATGCATTCGATGCGCACGCCGGCCTGACTGGCCTTGTAGAGCTCGCGCACGATGCCCGGGTCGACGAGCTGGTTGCACTTGAGGATGATGTGGCCGCCGCCGTGCTTCTTGTGCAGCGCGACCTCTTCCTCGATGAGGCGGACGATGTTCGGACGCGTGCCCTTCGGGGAGACGAAGAGCTTGCGGTATTCGTCGATGATGCCGCAGCCCGTCATCACGTTGAAGAGGTCTTGGACGTCGTCGCAGATTGCGTCGTCGGCCGTGAGGATGCCGAGGTCGGTGTAGATCTTGGCGGAGCCGGCGTTGTAGTTGCCGGTGCCCACGTGCACGTAGCGGCGCAGGCCCTCGGGTTCGCGGCGCACGACGAGGCAGAGCTTGGCGTGGATCTTGAGGCCGGCGAAGCCGTAGACGACGTTGACGCCGGCGGCTTCGAGTTCCTCGGCCCAGTTGATGTTCTGCTCTTCGTCGAAGCGGGCCTTGAGCTCCACGACGGCCGTGACCTGCTTGCCGAGACGGCGGGCCTCAAGGAGGCTCCTCACCACGGGCGAGTCGCTGCCGCAGCGGTAGAGCGTCTGCTTGATGGCGACGACGTTCGGATCGGTCGCGGCCTTCTGCAGGAAGTTGAGCACGCCGCCGAAGGTTTCGTACGGGTGGTAGAACATCAGGTCGCGCTTGCGGATCGCGGCGAACGTGTCGGTTTCAGGCTCGAGCGCTTCGGGAAGCGTCGGGTGGAAGGGCGGGTACTTGAGCGCGGGGCGGTCGATGCCGCCGAGGCCCATGAACTCGCTGAAGGCGAGCGGCATTCTGGACTTGAACACCTGATAGGGGCGCGTGCCGAGATGCTTGACGAGGAAGTCCTGCAGACACTGCGGCATGCCGCGCTCGAGCTCGAGGCGCACGATGGAGCCGAAGCGGCGCTGCTCGACGTAGTCGCGCACGGCCGCGAGCAGGTCGTCGGCCTCGTCCTCCTCGATTTCGCCGTCGGTGTTGCGGGTGATGCGGAAGAGGCCCTGGGAGCGCACGCGGTAGCCCGGGAAGAGCTTCTCCATGCGCTGCATGATGAGGTCCTCGACCATGATGATCGTGCCTTCGCGCGAGCGCACGTCAAGCACCGTCGTCTCGTCGGCGTCTTCGGGCAGGAAGAGGAAGCGCGGGACGTTGTTCGGGCACTTCACGCGGCCGAAGCGGACCTTGCCCGGCTCGTCGGCGTGCACGCCTTCGAGTTCGACCACGAAGTTGATGCTCGTGTTCGAGATCATCGGGAAGGGATGGCCCGCGTCGACGGCCTGCGGCGTGAGGATCGGGAAGATCTGGCGGTCGAAGTAGCGGTCAAGCGCGCTGCGGCGCTTCGGAGAGAGCTGCGAGTAGCGGCCGAACTTGATGTCCTTCTTCTCGAGGGCGGGCTTGAGGGTCTTGAGCCAGAGGTCTTCGGCGACCTCGAGCATTTCGGTGACCTTGCGGCGGATCTCGGTGAGCTGGCGGGCGGGCGGCATCCTGTCGGCGCCCGTGGGCTCCGCACCCATGCGGGCCTGACGCTGCAGGTTCATCACGCGAACCATGTAGAACTCATCGAGGTTGTTGAAGAAGATTGCGAGGAACTGAACGCGCTGCAACAGCGGCACCGTCGGATCGGCGGCCGTCTCGAGCACCTTGCGGTCGAATTCGATCCAGCTGATCTCGCGGTTGATGTAGAGGGACGGATCGTCAACGTCGACGATCTTGGGGGCGACGGGAGCCCCGGCTTTCTCAACGGACTTTTCAACGGTCTTTTCGGCCGTCTTTCTGGCGGTGCGTCGTGCGGTCGTGCGGCGGGCGGGCTTGCCCGCGGCTTCGGCCTGCGCGGCCTGCTGAGGGGCAGCTTCGGTCGCGGCGGAGGCTTCGGGCTGGGGGTTCTTGGAATCAGTCATGTCTCTATTGTCCTTGTCTAGCAGCACAACGAATGTCGATTCTTATATTGTGTGCCATTTTTCATGACGATGCCATGACGCATTGATGACGTTTCCCTGAATCGTGTCACCTTCTGACGTGCGCAGGAGGAGGTTCGAAGACATGCAAAAACGGGCGCGGATGACTGCGGCCGTGGCGTTTTGCGTGATTTGACCTCGATTATCGGGCGCTTTCGGGCTCGATGGAGAGCTCGTATCCCTCAGGGTAGTTCCTTAGAACCGTGGCGCCGCCCCGGGTGCTCGATTCGAGCACGCGCTGGCCGCTTCGGGCGAGTGTGCGGGTCGAACCCGAGACGGAGAGCGTGCAGTCGGGGCAGGTCTTGGCGAGGGAGGCCCTGATCGAGTCCACGGGCCAGTACATGAAGGTGAGGTCCCTGATGAGGCCCTTGGCGCGGAATCTTGAGGAAAGGAGCGGATGGCGGGACTCGGCCGTCGTCGAGGGCGTTGCGCTGATGCGCCAGAAGGGCGTGTTTAGCGCGGAGAGGGATGCGCTGATCGAGTCGCCCTTGACGATGATCGAGGCGGAGAAGTCGGGAATCTGTTCGGGGGCGCCTTCGCTCACGGCCTCCTTCGAGAAGGAGAACCTCATGCGCTGCGTTTCGTCGAACCTCACGCCTGCGCGGAAGTCTGGGCGAAAGAGCGGGGCCGCCACGATGCAGGAGGCGGGCTTGCCTGCGTCATCGGCCGCAGCCTGAGCCTTCGCCTTGAGTTCGGGCGCCGCCGACGTGCGCACGGCCTGGGGCTTGGAGGGCTGCGTGGCGCAGGATCCGTACGGAGCGGGCGTCGAATTCTGGGCGCATCCGGCCGCAAGGATCGTTGCAAGGACGGCGGGGAGGAGAAGGCGTTTCATGTCGGCGGGTGACGGGCGGGATTGAAGAGCGGCCACATTGTAGCCGATGCAACGATCGGAATACGTAACGGTCAGTATCGGTGATAAAGCTGAGGCAGTCTGAGGGCGCCTGCGGGACAGGCTGGGACCGAGGGATGCGTGATGCAGGGAGGATTGCATGGACGGCTGAAAGCCTCTTGGCGAGAGGGCCACTCGCCGCGCTCTCCGTGTTCCGGCGTCAAAATCCCGCTAATATAGAACTCGTTATTGAAGACGCGCCGCCCGCCCAAGAGCCTGCGGCCCACACTGGTCTCGACATGCAGAACAAAAAGCTCATCGCCCTTGCCATCGCCTCGCTGGCCCTGCCGGCCATCGCGGCCGAAGCGCCCGCCGCAGCTCTGGCGGCGTCCACCGCCGCCCCCGTGGCTGCGCCCGCATCCGCTCCGGACTCGGAGTCGGAGGACGCGCTCGACAGCGTGGTGAACGGCCTCGCCTCCGCCTCGGAGACGGGAGAGGCCTCGCCCGAAGGGGAGAAGGCCGAAGAGGCTCGTACGGATGCGGCTCAGGAAGTCGCTGAAGGAACGGCCGGGGACAAGACCGGGGCGGCGGACGCAAAGTCTGAGGAAAAAAACGAGGATGCCGGCGCGGGGAGTGCGGACGAGTCCGGAGCGGACGGTGTTGCCGAGCTGCGCACGGCCGATGCGGTGTCGCCTCTTGCGATCGTGCCGCCGTTTCTGGACTTCATGCCCTACGTGACGAGCCTCAAGGACGTCGAGGAGGTCTTCGGCAAGAATGCCCGCCTCTATGACGACGGACGCTACGGCAGACGCCACATCATCACGGGTCAGGACTTCGATCTCGGCGTCACGAGCATTCTCGTCTACTACACGGACGGCGGACTTCTCTCCGACGTCTTCCTGAGGATTCCCGCGAAGGAGCGTCCCCGCGTGCTCGAGGCCCTCAGGGAGATGACGCCCTCGATGAATCCCGACGGCATCTGGACTTCGGATGGCGGGCGCGACTACTGGCGCACGAAGACCGCAGAACTCTCCGTGGGCCCCGTCAAGGGCGACGACTTCACGGTCGAGTACGGCGCGACGGCGCGCCAGATCCGCGAGACGCGCGCCTGGATCGAGGCCGATCCAGCTCACCGCGCACCGCGCTTTGCGGGACTTTCGATCGGCATCTCGACGGCGGCCGACGTCAAGGCGAAGGCCGACGGCAAGCGCTGCCGCATCCTGGGGCCGAGCCATGCGAAGGACGGCTCCTCGACCTATGCGCTCAGCGGTCCCTGTTTCGGGGTGCCGGGCGAATATCAGTCGCTGGCGTGGATTGCCGCCGACAGCGGCAGGCTCACGCGCCTCTTCCTGCAGAGCCGCGGCGACGCCGTGGGATTTTCCTCCGTGCTGCCTGCGCTTGAAAAGCGCTACAGGCCCACGGGCAAGCCCGGCGAATTCGAGGCGGGCGAGGCGCCTGCGCGCAACGTCTGGCCTGCCGTCATCCGCTTCACGCCCTATCGCAAGGCCGCGGGCGGCACCGTCGAGGAGGGCACCCTTGAATTCTTCGCCGGCATCGACGGCGTGAAGAAAGAGGAGGCCGTCTGGGACGCGCTTCTCGAGGAGAAGAAGGCGAGGGAGGCTCAGGCAAGGCAGGTCGACAGCCTGTTCGAATGACCTCGGCAACGGCTTGAACAAACGAAAGGCCCTGCAGGAGCGAATCCTGCGGGGCCTTGTTCAAGGTTTCAGGCCTGAGGGCCTTGGCCGGGCTCATTGGTCGAGCTTCTTGATTTCGGCGCGGGTGCGTTCAAGCTCGAGTTCGACTTTTTCACGGGCTTTCTCGGTGCGGACGGCCTCTTCGGCAACGGACGTGCCGACCTGGGCTTCACGCTCCTGGACCTTCAGCTCGGCGAGGCGGACCTTGAGCTCGCGTTCGCGAAGGGCGAGTGCATCAAGCTTGTCCTGCTTGGCCTTCTTGGCGGCGTTGGCCTTGGCGTTCGCCTGGGCGCGGGCCTTGTCGGCCTTCGCCTTGGCGGCCTGCTTCTGGGCTTCGGCCTTCTGGCGAGCCTGTTCGGCGTAGTATTCCTCGGCCTGGATGCGTTCTTGTTCGGCCTTCACGACGCCGATGTTGTACTCCATCTGGCCGCCTGCTTCGGCGTACTGCTCGGCGCGGCGGTCGGCATTGGTCGTGCAGCCTGCGGCGAGAAGAGCGGCGCCGAGGGCGACGACCGTCATGATCTGCTTCTTCATGATGAAACTTCCTTCAGGAAACCCGGATCAGCGCTTGCCGCAGCCGTACGGGTTGTTCGGCTGGATGCGGGTCTCGCCGCTGCGAGACGAGGCCATGATGGCGGAGCCGAGCTTGTATTCGCAGATGCGGCCGACCTGCGTGGACTGGTAGACCTGCCCGTCGGAGGAGCGGTAGACGAGCTGCACGCCGTCGACATAGGTCGTGCCGGAGCCGCCGACGGCGTCGCCTGCAAGACCGCCGATCGCGCCGCCGGCAAGGCCGCCGAGGACGCGGGACGAGGTCGAGTGGTTGTTGTGGTTGCCGATGGCGGCGCCGGCGATCGCGCCGAGGATGGCGCCCGTGGCGCGGGCACGGTCGGAGTTTTCGCTGTTGTTCACGGCCACCTGAGCGGGATTGATGGCGATGATTTCAACCGTGTTCACTCGCTGAGCCTGGTTCACCTGGCTGGAGCTGTAGACGTCGGAACGATAGTAGTTGCCGTCGGTGGCGCAGCCGCTGAGGGCGACGGTCAGGCTGAAAAGGCCGATCACGAGGAGTTTCTTCTGGGGCATGGCTTTGTTCTTGTCTTGGGTCGAAAAAACGGTCATTTTGGACTGATCTTCCGTTCAGTCCACATCCTCACGATACACCATTGCGGGTGCGGCGGGCGGATGAGGGCTGCGGTCCGAAACAAGACGTTACGCATCCTTGCGCAGGCAGGATGCAGTGGATGTAGAAAAGTCGCCGGTCGCTGCGGAATCTGCGGCTTTGCGGTGCGTCGCGGGCCCTGATCAGGCGGACACGCGGACGAGACGGCCGGTGAAGTCGTGGATTTCGACGCGGCCGTTGCGGCGGTGGATGGCCAGCTGGTCGTCGCCGACGAAGCGGACGAACTTGGCGTCGTTGACACTGTACGTCGTGACGAGCTTGCCTTCGGTGTTGTAAAGCTGACAGTAGCCGTTTCTCAGGACGATGGCGACATGGTCGCGATGAAGGATGGCTTCGTCGATGTTCATCGGGGGAAGCGTGACGCGGGGCTTGCCGGCGCCGCCTCTGATCTCACAGCAACCGTTGCGGACAACTGCATTCATTGTTTCTCTCCTCCTTGGTGGGCTTCAGCATCTGCATGAGGGAAGAATATGACGGGGTGCGTCAGTATGTGACGCAAGCGGAAGCGCACGCATCATGTTCGAGACTCCATCAGTTTCTGCCGAAGCTCATCGAATCAATTCTACCAGAAATGAAATCAGGATTTCACGCTTGTCGTTCGGGAGGGTGTGCGGCTGATCTTCGCGGCGGCGTGCACTTGATGCAAAAAAGGAGCGCTGCTTTCGCAAAGCGCTCCTTTCGACTGTCCCGCGCGCGTTTACAAAGAACGCGGGACTATTCAAACCGATCGACGGAAATTAGTTTTCGTTGTCCATCGGGGTGAGGGCGTGACGAGCGGCCCAGGTCCACGGATTGGCGAGCCAGTCGTTGAGGACTTCCTTCTTGTCGGCGGAGATCGTGCCGAGTTCGATGGCCTTGTCGATGACCTTCGTGAAGTCGATCATTTCGTGGCAGCGGACTTGCTGCTTTTCGAAGAGCTTGTTGGTCTCGTCGATGCCGAAGGAGGTGATGGCGAGGCAGTCCGTGACCGTGGCGCCTTCAGCCTTGAGGCCTTCGACGGCGGAGAGGAGCGAGAGGCCGGTGGAGATGTGGTCCTCGATGAGGAGGACGCGCTTGCCGGCGATGTCGCAGCCTTCGACGCGGCTCTTGTTGCCGTAGGTCTTGGCGGCCTGACGAACGAAGATGCTCGGCTTGTTGAGGCGATAGGCCAGAGCGGCGGCGTGGGAGACGCCAGCGCCTTCGACGCCCGCGACGATGTCGAATTCGAGACCGAGTTCGACGACCTTCGTGGCCATAGTTTCAAGGATGTCGCGCCAGGCTTCCGGGACGGCCGTCAGGCGGCGGTTGTCGACGTAGATCGGCGTGATCAGGCCGGACTTGAGGCGCATCGGACGTTCCGTCAGGAAGGACACGGCGCCGTTGTTGATGAGGTGTTCGGCGAGGATGTTTTCAGCAATCTTGGACTTGAACATTTTCTATATCTCTTTCCTGAAAATTAGTCGATGCCGATCGCCTTGCGGCCGTTGACCGTGGCAATCTTGACGAGTTCGTCGAAGTAGTCGAAGCGGCAGCCCGTGGCGAGCGTGGTCATTTCGTGCCACATGTCGCCGGCGTTCCAGGGCACCATGGCGTCGCAGACGTTGTCCGTGCCGAGGGCGACGGTGATGCCGGCCGGGACGAGTTCGTCGACCGGGGTCATGGAGTTGTGCATCGGGCCAATCTGTTCGGAACGCGGGGTGTCGATCCAGGCGGTCGGGCAGGCGATCATCATCACGTCGGCTTCGCGCATGAGCGTGTAGAGACGCTGGCGGTAGGCGCGGGAGTGAGCGGCGATCGAGATGCCGTGAATGGCGACGACCTTGCCCTGCATGCCGTGCTGGATGGTCTTTTCGCAGAGCTGCTCGGTTTCGTATTCAAGGCTTTCGTTGAACTGGTCGACGTGGACGTGGACCATCTTGTTGCGGGACTTGGCCGTTTCCATGATGATGTCGAAGGCTTCGTCGCCGCGGCCGTAGTCGCGTTCGTCGCGCTTCGGGAGCGCGCCGATGATGTCGACGAGTTCAGCGCCGATGTCGAACCACTTGCGGGCTTCCGGATGGATCACGCCCTTGAGGGTCTGGTTGGCGAACTTGACGGTCAGCTGGTCCTGATAGTGTTCGCGGGCACGCAGGCCGGCCTTGATGGCGCGGTCTTCAGACTGCGGGTCGATGTCGACGAAGGTCGCGAGGGCGGACACGCCCTGGGCGATCTGGTTTTCAAAGAACATCGAGAAGCGGCGGTAGAAGTCTTCTTCCGTGGAGTTGCGCTTGAGGGCGTCGAGGGCGTCCCATTTCTGCTGAAGCGTGCAGGTGCGGCGCATCTCGAGAACGTCGGGGCTGAGGGTGTAGGCACGGTCTGCATGAGCGTGGGTGTTGACCCAGCCGCCGGCGGCCATGATGGCCGGTTCGATCATGTCGCGAATCGTCAGGGGGGCGTTTGGCGTAGACATTAAGAACATCTCCTTCGCAGTTAGCGAAAACAAAAGTGGTATTTGCCGTCAGTACTCAGGAAAAAGCCGCGGATACGTCGGTTTGAAAGGGATGACGTTTCTGCGGCTAAATTGACCACATTTTATAGATGGGTTTTTGATGTGGCGAATGGATACACAAATTGTTACATCATCAAGGCGTGACGCTTGTGCTTCATTCCGTTTTCTTCGCTAGAGCCGCAGTCGAAGGCAAATGGATGCCGGATGCTGGTCGCGGACTGGGGCCTCGTGTCGGCATGTGAAGGTCCGCCGTTGCGCGTCCTGAGGCGGGTTTTGTCGACGAATCCCGCCGAAAAAGGCCCGGATTTGGGTATGATGGGCGCCCGTTCCGTCAACCGACGCCATTTCCGCCTCTCCATGCTGTCATTCGAAGCCGAAGCGGCCGTTCAGGCCGAGCCCGTTCCTCCCGTTCTTCCCGTCCTTTATCTTGATGACGTGATGTGTGCCGTGATGAAGCCCGAGAAGCTTCTCGTGCACCGCACCGAGATCGCCAACGGCGACACGGTCTTTGCCGTGCAGTGCGTGCGTGAGCAGCTCGGCCGTCGGGTCTGGCCCGTGCACAGGCTCGACCGCGGGACGTCGGGCGTGCTCGTCTTTGCGTGTGATGCGGACACGGCCTCGAGGCTCGGGCGCATCATGATGGCGGGCGAGGTGAAGAAGCGCTATGCGGCCGTCGTGCGCGGCTGGCTCGAGGAATCCGTCGACTGCCGCCATCCGCTCTCGCTCCCCGAGGATCCGTATCTGAAGAAACGACGCGGTCCGTCGGAGCCTCAGGATGCGCGCACGGTCTTCATCGAGCGCGCAAGGGGCGAGGCGCCCGTTCCTTCGGGCAGGTTCGAGACGACCCGCCTCGGCCTCGTCGAGGCCGAGCTCTTCACGGGCAGAAGGCATCAGATCCGCCGTCATCTCAAGTGGCTTGCGCATCCCGTCATCGGGGACGCCACCTATGGGAAGGGCCCCCTCAACCGTGCGGTCGCGCAATGGTTCGGTGCGGACCGCCTGATGCTCCACTGTGCGAGGATGACGCTCCCGCATCCCGTCACGGGCGAGGAGATCGACATCCGTGCGCCGCTCGTCGAGGGTCCCTTCAGGTCAGCCGTCGAGAGGCTCGGCTGGCTTGAGGCGTACGAGGAGCTTATGAACGGCCCCTGGAGAGAGCCGCCTGCGCAGGCGCAGCTTCTGGCGTAGCTGCCTGAGGCCCGGGAAAGAAAGAAGGCCCGGCCTTCCGAGAAGAAGCCGGGCCTTCTTGGGGTTTGACTGTCGTCGGCGTCAGGAGTTGCGGCGCTTGTCGAGGCCGAGATCGGCCATGATCGTGGCGGAGATTTCCTCGATCGACTTCGTCGTGGAGTTGAGCCAGCGGATGCCTTCGCGGGCCATCAGGCCTTCGGCGTCGGCGATTTCCTGACGGCAGTTCTCGATGCTGGCGTAGCGGCTGTTCGGACGGCGCTCGTTGCGAATTTCGGAAAGGCGCTCGGGCTTGATGGAGAGGCCGAAGAGCTTTTCGCGAAGCGGAATAAGGGCGTCGGGCAGGGAGCCGCGGTCGAAGTCCTCGGGGATGAGCGGGTAGTTGGCGACCTTGATGCCGAACTGCATGGCGAGGTAGAGCGACGTCGGGGTCTTGCCCGAGCGGGAGACGCCCACGAGGATCACGTCCGCTTCGTCGAGGCCGCGGTTCGTCTGGCCGTCGTCGTGCTGGAGCGTGTAGTCGATGGCGGCGATGCGGCGGTTGTACTTCGCGTCGTCGCGGATGCGGTGGCTCTGGCCGATGGAGTGCGCGCTCTTCATGCCGAGCTCGGTCTCGAGCGGGCCGACGAACTTGCGGAAGAGGTCGATGATGTGACCGCTCACGTGTTCGTTGAAGGTGCGCATGATGTCCGGATCCACGAAGGTCGTGAAGATGATCGGACGAAGGCCTTCTTCCTTTTCCACCTGATTGATGCGCTGCGCGGTTTCAAGCGCCTTCTCGACCGTGTTGACGAACGGGATGCGCGTCTGGTGGTAGTCGAGGTCGGGGAACTGCGTCATGATCGAATGCGCGAGCGTTTCGGCGGTGATGGCGGTGCCGTCGCTCACGATGAAGATCTGTCGGCAGGGGGCGCACTTCTGGGTGTCTGTCATGGCGGATAGTTGAGAAGGATTGGGTAATCCTTCCATTTTACCCGATCGGCCATTTCCGATGAGTCGAGTCTGAGGGTTTCCCGCGTCACACGGGCGTTTGAGGTCAGAGCCTTGGGCTGCGCCTGATGAGGAGCTCGGCCGCAAGGAAGATGACGGCCGCAAAGAGCGAGAGCAGGAGGCAGAGCGCGTTCGCGGCGTCGAAGTCGGCGTGTGAGACGGCGTTGAAGATTTCGAGCGAGAGCGTGTTGGTGCGTTCCGAGATGTTGCCGCCGAGCATCATGGTGATGCCCACCTCGCCCGAGACGCGGCGCAGCCGAGAAGGAGCGCCGCCGCGAGACTCGGCCGAACGAGCGGTAGCGTGACCCTGAGGAAGACGTCGCGCCTGCTCGCGCCGTGGATGCGGACGGCCTCCTCGAGTTCGATGAGGCGCGGCGAGGCGAACGCTGCCTGAAGCGGACGAACGACGAGCGGTAGGCCCGCAATGAAGCCCGCGAGCGCGACGGCCTCGCGTTGAAGATGAGCGAGAGGCCGAAGGGCTCAAGCGCTCCGCCCACGAGGCTCGTGCGCCCGAGCGCCGTCAAGAGCATGTAGCCGAGCGCCACGGGCGGAAAGACGAGCGGAATCGTGATGACGAAGCCGAGGACGCGCGGGGCGAGCCCTTTGCGCCAGACGAGGACGAGCGGCGTGTCGCCGAGGCGCCTGGCGTCGGGTGCGAGCGCATCGTGGAACTTCTCGAGGCTCGCCTCGTCGGAGATGACGACGTTGACGCCGCTGCCGTGCTTCACCGGGGCGAGCATCTGGCCGATGTTGCCGCCGAAGCTCGTCTCGACGGCGACGCCCGTCTCCTTCTGATAGAGCGCGGCGAGCGCGTCGACCATCTTGACGTAGCTCGCGCCCGTCGTGACGACGACCTGCGCGGCGTTCGCGGCAAGAGCGGAGACGGCGGCAAGGGTAATGAGGAGCGGCTTGGGTTTCATGATGATGTCCTTGGGTTGGGAGTGGTCGGTGTCAGGCTGGCGTGCGGATGTCCGCAATGCGGCCGTCCTTCATCGTGAGGACGGTCTTCGCGAGCCTCTCGGCTTCGTCGGCGGCGTGCGTGATGTAGAGGACGGGAATGCCCGTGATTTCGGGAATGCGCTCGAAGTAGCCGAGAAGCTCGGCCTTGCGCTCCGAGTCGAGACTCGCGAGCGGCTCGTCCATGATGAGGAGCGTCTCGGCGGCGAGAATGCCGCGCCCGAGCGCGACGCGCTGGCTTTCGCCGCCCGAGAGCGTGTCGGGACGACGTGAAAGAAGATGCGCAATGCCGAGCACCTCGATGAGGCGCTCCTGGTCGACTGCGGTGCGGCGTCCTCCGAGGCGCCTGCCGAAGAGCAGGTTCTTGCGAACGGTGAGGTGCGGAAAGAGCCTGTGGGACTGGAAGACGAAGCCGATGCCGCGCGATTCGACGGGAAGGTCGATGCACGGATCGTCCGATCTGAAGACGCGGCCGTTGACGCTGATCGTGCCCGATGCGGGCTTCACGAGATCCGCGATGCTGCCGGTGAGCGTCGACTTGCCGCAGCTCGAGGGGCCGAGCACGGCCGTGAAGCCGTCGCCGGGCAGATCGCAGTCCGCCTCGAGCGTGAAACCCGGAAGACGCGTCGTGAAGTGAAGGGAGATCATGGGCAGAGCCGTTCGCTATTTGTAATGGGAATAGCGAACGGCTCTGCCAAGAAAAGAGGGTGGAGGGGTGGATGAAGACGGGGAGGTCAAGCCTCCCCTTCGTCAGGCCTTCTGGGCGAGGGCGGCTTCGATTTCGATGACGCCCTCGAGGACGCCGGCCGCCAGTGCGTAGAGTCGGGCGTCACTGCGTGCGCGAACGGCTACGGCGAAGGCGGGGAGCCATTTGGCGGCGTGCGCCTCGAAGAAGGCGGTGGCGGCCGCAGGGTCGTTCTTGAGGATCAGGACGGTGAGAAAGCCGAGCTGCAGGCCGAGATGGTCTTCGGGCACGCCGAGGATGCCTGCGGTCTCAAGCCCCGCGTCGGCGTAGGCCTTGCGGCACTCGAGCTGGGAGAGCGGGATCTCGTCCCTGTGGAGCCAGGCGGATTCGGCAAGGGGCACCGTGCCCTCGCATGTGCCAAGGAAGAGTCTGGCGTACTCGCGTTCGAGCTCGAGCGGCTCGGGCGCAGGGGCGTCGAGCACCGCCTCGAACGGGGCGGCGTTCGTGCCGAGTTCGGCTGCGAGCCCTGCGGCCGCGCGCATCGCCTCGACGTAATTTTCATAGGCGCCCTTCGCCTCGGGCTGGAGAAAGAGGGCGGAAAGCGCGTCGTAGACGGACTGACGCGCAAAGTCCTGCAGCTGCTGGGTGACCACGGGCTTGCTCTTTATATATAGACGGTCTGGAGGCGGCGGGGCGGGGCCGCGGGGGCGGCGCCTGCCGGCCGGATCGGATCAGGTCATTTTATCTGCTGCCGCGTGAAAGTGCCTCGCCCTACTCAAAACCACCTAGATGGGAACAATGACACTCTGCCTGCGTCTAGATTTCATCTATTGAGGCGGATCGGACCTGCGGAAAATCCCTGAAATTGTCCTGCGGGATCAAAAAATATGCAGGGTAGGCCCATTTTCCGGCGCATAAAGCGCTCTGAACGGGTAAAATCCCCCACAATTGAACCACCGCCCCGGTTCTTGGGGCTTAAGAGGATAAGCATGGTACAGGGTCGTTACGTTTTCCCCTTTAGTCAGCTTCGCATGACCGACGTTGATCGCGTCGGCGGCAAGAACGCTTCGCTCGGCGAACTGCTCAGCCAGCTCACGAGCGCCGGCATCCGCGTGCCGGACGGTTTCGCCACCACGGCCGAAGCCTTCCGCCTCTTCCTGAAGGAAGGCGGTCTCGAGGAGCGCATTGCTCAGCGTCTCACCACCCTTGACGTCGACGACGTCAAGGCGCTCGCCGCTGCCGGCGCCGAGATCCGCGGTTGGATTGAAGCCGCTCCGTTCCCGGCCGAGCTCGAAAAGGAAATCCGCGAATTCTACGAATGGCTCAAGGACGGTCAGGAGGAAATCTCCGTTGCCGTTCGTTCTTCCGCCACGGCTGAAGACCTTCCCGACGCCTCCTTCGCCGGTCAGCAGGAAACGGTGCTCAACGTCGTCGGCATCGACGCCGTCTTCAAGCACATGAAGGAGGTCTTCGCCTCCCTCTACAACGACCGCGCCATCTCCTACCGCGTCCACAAGGGCTTCACGCACGCTGAAGTCGCCCTGTCCGCCGGCGTGCAGCGCATGTGCCGCTCCGACCGCGGCGCCGCCGGCGTGATGTTCACGCTCGACACCGAATCCGGCTTCGACCAGGTGGTCTTCATCACCGCCTCCTACGGCCTCGGCGAAACCGTGGTTCAGGGCGCCGTGAATCCCGACGAGTTCTACGTCCACAAGCCCATCCTTGATGCCGGCAAGTATCCGATCATCCGCAAGACGCTCGGCTCCAAGCTCATCAAGATGGAGTTCGAATCCGACAAGTCCGTCGGCCGCACGGTCCGCACGGTCGATGTCCCGGCCGAAGACCGCCGCAAGTTCGCCATTACCGACGAAGATGTGATCGAACTGGCCCGCTTCGCCCGCATCATTGAAAAGCACTACGGTCGTCCGATGGACATCGAGTGGGGCAAGGACGGCAACGACGGCAAGATCTACATCCTTCAGGCCCGTCCTGAAACGGTGAAGTCCCAGCAGAACAAGGCCGACGTGCAGCTCCGCTACACGCTCAAGTCCAAGGGCCGCCTGCTCTGTCAGGGCCGCGCCATCGGCCAGAAGATCGGCACGGGCCCGGTCCGCATCGTCGACAGCGCCGCTGAAATGGATCGCGTTCAGGCCGGCGACGTTCTCGTCACGGACATGACCGACCCCAACTGGGAACCGGTGATGAAGAAGGCCTCCGCCATCGTGACGAACCGCGGCGGTCGTACCTGCCACGCGGCCATCATCGCCCGCGAACTCGGCATCCCGGCCGTCGTCGGCTGCGGCGACGCCACGGAACGCCTCTGCGAAAACGACGAAGTGACGGTGTCCTGCGCCGAAGGCGACACGGGCAACATCTACGAAGGCATCCAGGAAGTGGCCGTTGAGGAAGTCCAGCGCGGCGCCCTCCCGGAAATCCCGGTCAAGGTCATGATGAACGTCGGCAACCCGCAGCTCGCCTTCGAGTTCCAGGCCATCCCGAACAAGGGCGTCGGCCTTGCCCGCCTTGAGTTCATCATCAACAACAACATCGGCATCCACCCGAAGGTTGTTCTTGAGTACCCGAACGTCCCGAGCGAATTGCGTGACGCCGCCGAACGCCTCTCCGCCGGCTATGCCAGCCCGAAGGAATTCTTCGAGAAGCGCATCGCCGAAGGCGTGGCCACGATTGCCGCCGCCTTCTACCCGAAGAAGGTCATCGTCCGCATGTCCGACTTCAAGTCTAACGAGTACCGCAAGCTCATCGGCGGCGCCCTCTACGAGCCGGATGAAGAAAATCCGATGCTCGGCTTCCGCGGCGCCTCCCGCTACATCTCGAACCAGTTCGCCGAATGCTTCGCGATGGAATGCCGCGCCATGAAGTTCGTGCGCGACGAAATGGGCCTCACCAACGTCGAACTGATGATTCCGTTCGTGCGTACGCTCAATGAAGCCAAGCGCGTCAACGAAATCATGGAACAGTACGGCCTCAAGCGCGGCGTCAACGGCCTTCGCCTCAACATGATGTGCGAAATCCCGTCCAACGCCGTCCTCGCCGACCAGTTCCTCGAGTACTTCGACGGCTTCTCCATCGGCTCGAACGACATGACGCAGCTCGCCCTCGGTCTCGACCGAGACTCCGGCCTCGTCGCCGCGTCCTTCGACGAACGCGATCCGGCCGTCAAGGCGCTCCTCGCCATGGCCATCAAGGCCTGCCGCGAACGCGGCAAGTACGTCGGCATCTGCGGCCAGGGTCCTTCCGACCACGCCGACTTCGCCGCCTGGCTGATGGAACAGGGCATCGAGTCCATCTCGCTCAACCCCGACACCGTCGTCGACACGTGGCGTCGCCTCGCCGTCAAGTAATTGACGCGCTGAGACGCTAGTTCGAACAAGGCCCCCGGCTCCGAAAGGCACCGGGGGCTTTTGTCTGGTCCCTTCGAATCGCATGTGCCTGAGATGTTTTCACGTCCGTGCTTGACATGTGCCATGAGAATGATTATCATTAATGAGAGTAAGAACCATTCGCAGGTGCGAACGGGCAGGACCACACGAATCACAGGCGCCTTTCGGGCGCAGGGAAGGGCAACATGACGAAGCATGCAGCTGCAAGGACGCGCACGGCGCTCAGAGCCGCCTCAACCGCAGGTCTTTCGGTCTCCGCATTCTTTCTTGCGGCGCCCGTTCTCGGTCTTCTCGCGCCGCAGGCGAGCTTTGCGGCGGCGATCGCTGCCTTTGCCGCGGCGACAGGACTGGATGCGATTCGAGACCGTACGCACGGAGAATAGTTTTCACGACTTCTGCAGTTGAGTGAGGACCGGCGCCCGCAGTTCTCTTCGGAGGAATGCGGGCGCCGGTCTTTTTGTCTTCCCGATTGTCGTTTCGTAAGTGCGTGAAAACCTAGGAGTGCCGCCGTTCGCCGCTGTGCTAGAGTGTTCTGGTACGGCCTCTGTGGCCCGCAGGGCGGTTCCTGCGGCGGATCAGGGGCGCTTGCGGAGGCAGGAACGTTGTTCATATCAGGTACGGTTCTCTGGTTCATACTGGCGCTGATCGTCGCCGCCGTCGAGATGGTGACGGGCACGGTCTATCTTCTGGCCGTCACGCTGGCGTGCGCAGCCGCGGGCGCCGCGAGCTGGCTTGGCCTCTCGGCGAGCTGGCAGTTCGCGGTCTGCGCCCTCGTGACCGTCATCGGCTGCGCGCTTGCGCATCTCCTGCGCCGCAGGAAGAATCCGCAGGCCGATCGTCTCATGAATCTTGACGAGGGCGAGCGCATCCGAGTCGAATCCGTGGGCACGGGCGGCACCGCCGTCGTGCAGTACCGCGGCGCGCCCTGGATCGCCTGCGCCGAAGAGGGCGATCTCACGCCGGGCACCTGGATCATCGCCCGCGTCGACGGTACTCGCCTCGTCCTTCGTTCCGCCGCCCTCAAGTAGAGGCGACGCCTATTTCACACGTCATACGGAGTCATTGAAAAAATGAACGTCAGCGGCTTTCTCATCTTTACGCTCGTGCTCGTCGTCGTGGCGGTGCTCTTTGCGTTCCAGTCCGTCAAGGTCGTGCCCCAGCAGACCGCGTGGGTGGTCGAGCGCCTCGGCAAGTTCCACGCCGTGCTCACGCCGGGCCTCAACTTCATCATTCCCTTCATCGACCGCGTCGCCTACCGCCACTCCCTCAAGGAGATTCCGCTCGACACGCCGAGCCAGGTCTGCATCACGCGCGACAATACCCAGCTCACGGTCGACGGCGTCCTCTTCTTCCAAGTGACCGACCCGCAGCGCGCCTCCTACGGCACGTCCAACTACGTCGTCGCCATCACGCAGCTCGCCCAGACGACGCTTCGCTCCGTCGTCGGCAGGATGGAGCTCGACAAGACCTTCGAGGAGCGCGATCTCATCAACAAGTCCGTCGTCTCCGCGATTGACGAGGCGGCCCTCAACTGGGGCGTCAAGGTGCTCCGCTACGAGATCAAGGACCTGACGCCGCCCGCCGTCATCCTGCAGGCCATGCAGCAGCAGATCACGGCCGAGCGCGAAAAGCGCGCCGTCGTCGCCGCATCCGAAGGCCGCAAGCTCGAGCAGATCAACCTCGCCACCGGCGCCCGCGAGGCCGCCATCGCCCAGTCCGAGGGTGAAAAGCAGGCCGAGATCAACAAGGCCGAAGGCCAGGCGGCCGCCACGCTCGCCCTTGCCACGGCAACGGCCGAGGCCCTTCGCCGCGTTGCCGCCGCCACGCAGGCCGAAGGCGGCATGAACGCCGTCAACCTGCAGGTCGCCGAAAAGTACGTCGAGGCCTTCTCGCAGCTCGCGAAGACCAACAACACGCTCATCGTCCCGGGCAACCTCGGCGACATCTCCGGCATGATCGCCTCGGCGATGAAGATCGTCGACGGCGCCAAGGCCCAGCTCCCGCCCAAGGCCTGAGCCGTCCTTTGAAGCACCTTCCGAAGGCGCCCGCAGGATTCGTCCGCGGGCGCCTTTTCCGTCGCACCTCCATCATCACCTGCACCGCATGCCGTTTCGTACTCCTGAAGCGGGTGCGGGGCCTTCGCTCTGTATAATGTCGGCATGTTTTCACAAGAGCCGCGGCACCCCTGCATGATGGCCCCCAAGGATGAAATTTCCTATGACCGAACAGAATACGAGCGGCGCCGTCGTGGCGCTTCCTTCGATCGGCGATTCCGCCGTTCTCGCCGAGATCCTGATGTACACCGGACGTGATGCGATCGCCGTCATGCTGAATGAGCAGGGCGATCCCAATGACTTCTCCAGGATCGTCTTCGGCGTCGCCTCGATCTTCATGGGGCACACCGACTCGCTCGAGCTTCCCGAGGGCTGGGATCCCGCCGCGCGGGGCGCCGCCCTTCGTCCGCTTCTTTCCGACATGCTTGAAAACATGCCCGAGGAGGACCGCAGGACCTTCGCCGATGACGAGAGTCTCCTTGTGCTCGCCGTCATGACCTGCTTCCAGGAGGCCGCCGCCATCGCAGAGTACTGGGCCGATGCCCACGAGACGACGGACATGCAGACCATTCTGAACGGCGTCCTTCATGACGAACTCTTCTCCGCCCACTTCGCCACCTGGGCTGAGATGATCCTCGGCATTGCCCCCGAAGAGGAGGACGAGGAAGGCGCGGCGGATGACAGCGAAGGAGACAAGACGGAATGACGGACGAAAAGAAGATCGAGGAGCAGGCCCCGGAGCAGGGCGAGGAAAAGGTCGAGGCTGTCGTTCTTGACGAGAACGTGCTCGAACAGCTGCTGGTCGGTTGCATCTGGGACGTGCTCCGCCGCATACACCGCGTTGCCACGAAGGCCATCACGCCCGACCAGGCAACCGAGGAGGACGATGCCATTGCGCGTCACCTCGCCCGCACGCTCATGGGTGAGAATCCCGGCTTCACGAGCGCGCTTCCGCTCGTCGGTCCCGCGCTCGTCGAGGAGCTGCGCAAGCTTCCCGACTATGCCGAGGACGAGCTCCCCGAGGAGATCGACAGTGCCAATCCGCGCGCCGTCATGGTCTACGTGTGCCGCACCTTCCTGCACGGCATTTACGACATGGTCCGCACGCTGACGAAGGCCGATGAGATGACGCCCGAGAAGCTCTCCGAGACCGTGAATTCGACCGCCGCGCTCTGGACGCTGCGCTTCACCGGCCGCAGGGCCGACAAACTCAACTGAACGATCGGAGACGGGACATGGCCGGTTGCGGATCGAACTGCAGCGCAGGATGCTGCAAGGACTTCAGTTCCAGGGCGGAGCGTCTGCCCAATCTTCTGAGCGTCGAGGTGACGGGCGAGATCTTCGCGAAGGCCGTCCGCAACATGACGCTTCGCGCCGCTCAGCGCGCCACGGGCATGATGAGCGACGAGGAGTATGAGGAGGCCAAGAGCAAGCTCGTGCGCTGGCTCGTCAACGCCTTTTCGGGCGAGAATCCTCACTATGAGGCCGACTCCGAGTGGCACGGCAACGGCGGTCTCGCCGACTATCTGGCCGAGACGCTCGACTATCACGGCCATTCGCCCCGTCAGGTGATCACGCATGCGGCCGCGCTCTTTGCCGACGACGCCGACAACCTCGCGCGCGAGATCGTCGAGCGCGGCGGCCTCGACACGCCCGCGGCCCGTCAGGCGCTGGCGCAGGTCGCAGGCATGTGGGCGCAGGTCTTCACGGGCGTTCCGCCCGAATTCGCCTGAGGTTAGCCATGGCGCGCAGTCCGCTTGAAGAGCACGCTCCCGACGTCACCCGCGAGATCATGGGGCGTCTTTCCCCCGAGGCCATGCGCACGCTTCGTGCCGTCTCCGAAATGCGAAACCGTCCCGCCGAGGACGTTCTTCGTGAGGAGCTTCGCGGCTACATCGCCGACAAGCTTCCGCTGCCCGACGTCGAGGCCATCATCCACGCGATGGGCGAGCGCTTCTATGCGCTCGGCTATGCGTGCGGCACCGCCAAGCGCTTCCTGAGGAAGCTCAGGGGCGAATGACCCGCAGTCCTTCAATGAAATGACGGCCCGAAACCTTGCGGTTCCGGGCCGTTGTATTTTTCAGGGCATTCAGTCGCCTGATTTCAAAAGCTTCTTCTTGAGGCCGTCGTCGATGGCATTGTCGCCAAGCCAGATGGCTAGCACGGCGTTGTAGAGCGCGCGGCCGCCGCCGATGGGCTCGCCCACGGGCTTGTCATTCAGATGGACCGTGGTGCCCTTGTCGGGCGAATAGTCGAAGTCGATGATGTCGCCCGTTTTCACGTCGCCGATCGACCTCATGAGGCTGCGCAGGGCCTCAAGTCCGGCGGAAATCGCCTTTTCCTTGGCAGGCTGGAGGTTCGCCTTGATGCCGTCGTTGAGCGAGTCGATGAAGCTCGCGCAGGAGACGTCGCGTAGCAGGCCGAGACGAACGCGGGCAGCGCTGTTCTGGGCCATGACCTCGGTGTTCCTGCGGGCGGGCGCCTTCAGGTAGAGCCCTGCCGTGTAGACCTTGAAGAAGATTGTCGTGCGAAGGCCCGCACCGTTGAGCAGAAGTTGCTCGCCGTTGACGTTCGCCTGCGGCTCGTAGGTGATGGATTCGATCTTGAGGGGCTGGCCGGCGAAGGCGATGCCAAGCGTGAGCGTCATGCAGGCGGCCGCGGCCAGTCTCTTGAGAATGTGGGTCATGGGCTTTCCTGATGTGAAAAAGGAACACGCAGAATCGTGCCACCGCCCGCGTGCGAACGGGAAAAAACCGCAAACGACTTTGTCTCAAGAGTTTTCAGTCTTCCCGGCCTTCGCGGACTCGGCGGCCTTTCGGGCCTCGATGCGCTTCTGGCGCTTCCTGCCGCGCACGACCGAACTGGTTTGCAGCGCCACGGATAGTGCGATGAGTCCGATGCCTGCGTAGAAGGAAGGACCGAGGTCGCGGGCCTCGCCGAAGATGACCATGGCGAGGATGATCGAGTAGATCGGCTCGAGGTTGTAGGAGAGGTTGACCGTGAAGGCCGAGATATGCTCGAGCGACTGGATCTGCAGGATGTACATGAAGAGCGTGCAGAAGATCGCGAAGATCGGCAGATAGAGCGTGTCGGGCCAGGTCGGGATGAAGGGCTCGGGCGGCATGAGCGAGACGTAGATGGGGATCGCAACGCAGGAGAAGGCGAAGCCGCCGAGTAGCTGCCAGCTCATGACGGTGACGCTCGAGTACTTGGCTCGGTAGCGCTTGAAGTAGACGGCCAGAAGCGCCGCCGCTGCGGCGCCCACGAGGCCGAGAGCAATGCCGAGGCGGTACTGCGCGTCGAAGTGGAAGATGAGCGAGATGCCGAAGATCGTCACGAGCGAGAAAAGCATCTCGCGCAGCGAGATGCGGGCCCTGTTCATCAGCGGCTCGATGAGCGCCGTGAAAAAGCCGATCGACGAGAAGGCCACGACGCCGATGCTCACGTTCGAGGCCTTGATCGAGGCATAGAAGAGCGTCCACTGCACGGCGAGAAGCGCGCCCACGCCCATGATCGCGATCCTGTCGCGCGGCGTCACCTTCTCAAGGCGCTTCGTCAGCCAGGCCCAGAGCCACAGGCAGCCGCCCGCAATCACGATGCGCCAGAAGACGATGAGGCCGGGCGAGAGCATCATGAGCTTGCCGAAGACGCCGGTCCAGCCGGCCAGAAGAATGGAGATGTGAAGCTGAAGGAAGGCCTTTTTCACGGCGCACCGCCAGGAGGGAGACTGTTTGAAGATTGGGAACAGGTCGGCTTTTCGCCCCTTTTCAAGGCTCTGCCGGCCGCGCCTATGCTACCGCAAGAAGAAGGAACTTGCCATGCCGGACACACGGCCCGGGCGTGACGTTTTCCCGCATCTTCTTCCGCCTCATCCTTAGCTGATCGTCAAGATACGTACAGCTCTTTTGATAATAGAAACTTAGCTAGCTAATTGTGAGGTTTCGGCGGTATCGTTTCTCGAAACGCTACGAAAAGCTCCGGTCGGAACTTGCGGAGATGCTTCGTCTTTCCGCCGCCACGCGAAAGCGCGAGCACGGTGAAGTCTGCAACTGGCTTCTCGGCCATGCAGGCCACATCATTGTGGAGGACAACAGTTACAAGGCGTTCCAGAGGGGACGGTTCGGCAAGACCATCGGGCGACATGCGCCGGCGGCGTTATACGCTCAACTCGCAAGCAAGGCTGAAAGCGCCGGTTTGTTGGTAGAAGTCGTATCGCCAAAGAAGGTCAAGCCCACGTAGCACAATCTGTTGACGGGTCAAATTGTCAAGCACGAACTTTGGGAGCGCCGCGTACGATTGGGTGAAGATGACGACGACCGTTGGATCGACCGCGATGCGGCGGCTTGTCTGAATCTGTTGTACGCCGATCTTGAGAAACAAACCTACGCCCCGGAACGGATCCGTGAGGCCGTTCCAGCTGGAGTAACAGCCAGGCTTGACGCCGGTGTCGTAGTCATTCAAGCCCGAGAAGGAATCACCGAGCGCGAGTTCGGGAGGTTCCGACGGCGGGGGATTCCGTCCTCCACCGTACAAGGGCTGCGTCAGCAAGGATTTCGTGGTCGGAGTGACAGCAAATCGGGGGCAACCCCGAGGCGAAAAGCCTCGACTGTATCGAAACCCTCCCACTTCAGTGGTGAGGTTGTTTAGGAAGACGATCTTTTCGCCCGTGCTGGCGCTCTTCAACCTGCCCAAGCCCGGCAAGGTCGTGCATGCGGCTGATCCCGGCTTCTGGGAAGGACTCTGGAATTCGCTCAGGCCCATCGCCAACACCTTGGCCGAGTGGCTTACCTAGGCGATGCTCGTCCTCTGCCTTCTGGCTGTCGTGCGGACGCTTCGCTACACGCACTGGCTCAAGTTCCACCAGGTGCTCTCGATCGTCTTTCTCGGTCTCACGTTGCACTGCGTGCGCCTGATGGACACGACCGACTTCATGATGTCTTTCGGCTGGCTCAACCTCATCATCACGGTTGCGGGCAGCGTCGCCGCCCTGATCCTGCTCTTCAGAGGTCCCGGCGCGAAGCTTCGCGAAGAAGGCACGATCGTCGAGACGGCGTGCGAGGGCGCCACCACCAGGTGGGTGGTCGAGACGCCGCTTTCCAGACGTGTTCTTCCCGGTCAGTTCGTCTTTGCCGCGACCGAGGGAGAGCCGCTTCATCCGTTCTCGGTGGCGGGTATCGACAAGGGAAGGATCATGCTTCTGATCCTCAGGCTTGGCGACTATACGGGCGAGGTCGTTCCGAACGTTCCGAAGGGGATGACCGTCAGGCTCGAGGGCCCGTGGGGCGCCTTCCGTCTCGTCCTTGACGACAGGCCGCAGACCTGGGTGGCGGGCGGCATCGCGCCCTTCATGGCCTGGCTCGAGGCTGCGGCGAAGACGCCGCACGGTCCCGTCACGCTCTGCTGGTGCATCAGGGATCTGGCGAAGGAAGGCTTTGCAGACGAGGTGAAGGCGGCGTGCGAACGTGCGGGCGTCACGCTTAGGATTTTCGAGAGCCGCATTCGTCGCGCAACGCCCGCCGAGCTTCTGGCTGATTCGCCCGCCTGTGGATTGAGAAAGGCCTGGCGCGGAGCGCTCGAAGCCTTCATGATGGAGGAATTCCGCTGGCGCCATTCCAAGTAGGCGGCGCTGGATGAATCGATTGAGATGCGAAAGGGGCGGTTCCCGGCGGACCCGCCCCTTGTCACGTCCTTTTCAAGAGATGAAGGCATGACGCACCTATTATTTCGTGCTGCAGTCGCAGAGCGACTCAAGGTATTCGTGGAAAACGGCGAGCAGGCGGTCGGCTTCCGTGTCGTCGATGCCCGAGAGCGTCGAGAGGCTGACGACGGACCGGTTTTCAATGGCGGCGGACGCAATGAGCCAGCCTGCGGCCCTGAGCACGCACTGCAGATGCTCGAACGAGAACGTGTCGGAAGGATGAAGGAAGGAGAGTACGTGCGGGCTGCGCGCATCCTCCTCGAGACAGGGCTCGAAGCCGAGTCTGATCATGCCGGCGGCGAGCTTTTCGGCAGCCGCGCGACAGGACGTCTCGCGCACGGCGGAGCCGCCCTCCTTGTCGAGAGCGTCCAGCGCGGCATGCAGGGCGGAGACGGCCTGAGGCGGCAGGGAGTTTTCGATGCCGGCTTCCTGCCTGCGCAGGCCTTCGAAGAGGTCGAGCGAGACGCTGCGCGCCCGTCCTTCGGACGACTCGAGAATGTTGCGGCGGGCCAGCACGAAGGAGAGGCCGGAGACGCCTTTGAGGCCGCAGTCCGCGACCGAGAGGAGCACGTCGATGCCGAGCGCTTCCGCGTCGATGCTTGTGGCGCCGAAGGAGACGCCTGCGTCGACGATGAACGTCCTGCCCGCCGCCCGGACGGCACGGCCGATTTCCCCGAGGTCGTTCCTGAGTCCCGAGACGGCGTCGACGTGGACGACGGCGACGTGCGTGATGTCGGGACGTTCGTCGAGAAGCATGGCGATCTCGGCCGCGCCCGCAGCCTGTTCGAATCCCGTCTCGAGCTTCTCGAACGCAATGTCCGCACGCGCGAGCATGCGGCAGGCGGCTTCAGCGCGGGCGCCGTTGCAGACGACGAGCACACGGCTCTCCTCAGGGATGAGCGTCGTGAGCGCAGCTTCGAGCGCGAAGGAGCAGGGACCCGCCGTCAGGACGGCGGCGTATTCGGCGGGACGCATGCCCGCGACACGCGGAGACGTCTGCGCACGTCCTCCATCATCGAGATGAATGCGGCATCACCGGGAGACGGACAGCAGGTCATGGCCTCGAGGACGGATGATTCAATGGAGACGGGGCCGGGCGTGAGCAGCCGGCAGGCATTGACTTGTCTTTTCATGATCTTCAACGGTCGTTTGTTCAGTCAAGGATGAGAGGCATTATCGAGAGGCTTCATGACGAAACGACGGCGGACGAATGACGAATGCATGACGGTCGGCGCGCCTATGACTGTTCTCCGGATTTCGTGCTGCGGGGCGTCTGATACGGATTCGCAGGGAGATTTTGTGAACGCTTGTTCAGTGGAATGGGCGGAAGGTCCGCAGTGTGGGGACGAGGCGGAAATGCTGAACGCTTGTTGATTTATTTGCTATTGCGAAATGATAATAACTATCGAGATTTCTTGCGGACGCCTGTGCTGCAATGGGTAGGATTCCCAATATTCGAATGCTTGACAGAGCGATAACATGAAAACGAACCCAAGGGAAAGACAGTGAAAACGGAGGTTCTCAATGCGTGCGAACAATGACAGGAAGAAGAACGGCTGGGCCCAGATATTCCTCTTCATCATCTTCCTCATTCTGCTTGCCCTCGTGCTCAACGGAATGGGCTGGTGCATCGGCGGCGTGTGCGAAGTCGGCACCGACATGCTTCTTAAATAAAGAAGAGCAGATGGGGCGGAAGCCCCGTGGCCCGCGTGAATGTGGCGGGCGGCAACCGAAAGGCGTCAGGAGAGAGGCGCCTTTTGTGTTTTTTGTGGGATGGATTCGGGAAAGGGCGCGGCGAAGGCCGCGCCCTTTCCTTATGGAGAGCTTCTTTTGGGAACCGGGTTTCGGAAGCTAGAGGCTGTAGCCTGCCTCGAGGACGAGGCGGCGCTCCTCCTCGACGGAGCTGCCCGGTGTTGTGAGCAGGTCGCCAGTGATGGCGCCGTTGATGCCTGCGCGCAGTGCGGCGCGGGCGGTTTCGGGCGCGAGGTTCTGCCTGCCGCCCGCGAACCTGAGGCATGCGGACGGATTGACGAGACGGAAGACGGCGACGGTTCGGACGACTTCATCGTGCGTCATGGCAGGACGGTCCGCAAGCGGCGTGCCGGGAATCGGGATGAGGAAGTTGAGCGGAATCGAGGGGATCTCGAGGCGGCGCAGCCCGCAGGCGAGGTCGATGCGGTCCGCCATGGTCTCGCCCATGCCGAAGAGTCCGCCCGAGCAGAGTTCGAGTCCGGCGCGGCGGGCGGCCTCAAGCGTGCGGATCTTGTCGGTCTGGGTGTGCGTGGTGCAGACCTTGGGGAAAAAGTCGGGGCCCGTCTCGAGGTTGCAGTGGTAGCGCACGAGTCCCGCCTCCCGCAGGCCTGTGAGTTCGGGTTCGGTGAGAAGGCCCATTGAGGCGCAGACTTCAAGTCCCGTGGAGGCGGCGGCTTCGACGACGGGGCGGATTTCACGCAGCTCCCGTGCGGAGAGCTTTCTGCCCGAGGTCACGAAGGAGAGCCTGCGGATGCCGTGTTCGAGGGCCCGCGCGGCGGCGGATTCGCCTCGTGTTGCGGGCACGATGGGAAAGACGGGGGCATTCGTGGTCCATTTTGAGGATTGCGAACACCAGCGGCAGTCTTCGGCGCATCTGCCCGACTTGGCGTTGACGATCGTGCAGAAGTTGAAGACGCGGGAGGCGCACTTCGTCGTCACGAGGTGCGCGGCCTCGACGAGTTCGTCGAGGGCGGGGCTGTCTTCAAGAAAGTCGAGGTCGGCGCGCGGAGAGGCTTCTCCTCGAAGGGCGCGCTCGACGATGAGGCTGAGCATGGCGGCATTCCGGTCGGGTTGGACGAGCGACAACTGTAGCGCAGGACGTCCTTCGGGAGAGCGGCGGCTTTGCAAGCGTTTGTTGACGGCGCGAAAAAAGGGACGGCGTCCGGGCAGGACGCCGTCCCTTTCAGGTCTGAATTTCAGGGCAATTAGGCCGCGGCGGCAAGGCGTGCGGCGCCGAGGGTGTCGACCTTGCGGATGGCGGCGACGAACTGTTCGCGCACGGCGGGTTCGGGACCCGTGGACCATTCCTTGATGTGTTCGGCGGCGCTGACAAGCTTCATGAGCTGCTCGTCGGTGGTGATGCCGACCTGGGCGAGCGTGACGGGCAGGCCGATGCTGGTGTTGAAGTCGAGGAAGCGTTCGAGGAGTTCGTCCTGGCCGTCATAGGCGAGGAGCACCAGGTTGCCGAAGGAGACGACTTCGCCGTGCAGGTGCGCGTGGGCGGACGGAAGGACCATCGAGGCGTTGTAGAAGCAGTGGGCGAGGGACGAGTTGTAGTAGTACTCGGTGTGCGTCACGAGGTTGGAGACGACGCCCGTCGAGACGATGATGTCGAGCACGCATTCGGTGAAGGCGTCGGACATGGTCTTGGCGCGGAAGTCGTCGAGGGCCTGACGGCCGAACTGCAGGAGCGGCTCTTGGCAGGCGCATGCGAGCTGGGCGCCGAGGAGCGGTGTGTGGAAGAGGTGCTTGCCGCGCGTGCAGTAGAGCACTTCGATCTGCTTGGAGAGCGCGTCGCCGAGGCCCGCCCAGAAGAGGGGCTCGGGGCTGTCCATGATGACGGACGTGTTGATGAAGCAGTGGGCGGGGCAGGCCTTGCCGAAGTGGTAGCCGTGCAGAGAGCCGTCCTCCTTGTAGAGCACGGCGATGGCGGAGACCGGCGCGCAGTTGGAGGCGACGGTCGGGCAGGTCATGACGGGCTTGCCCATCATGTCAGCCGCAGTCTTGACGGCGTCGCAGCAGCGGCCGCCGCCCACGGCGAGGATCACGTCGGCATTCCTGACGCCGGAGCGGGCCTTGATCGCCTCGACGTTGGCGACCGTGGAGTCATGACCGTAGACGTGGACGTCCGTGACGGTGAGGCCGGCCGCCTCGAGCGCGGGCAGAAGGGAGGGATTGGCCTTCGTCATGGCCGTTTCGCCGCCGACGACCGCAACGCGGGTGCCGTAGGGTCGAATGATGTCGCCAACAAGGCTGTAGGCTTCGGGACCGACGGAATAGTGCGGGAGGCTGACGGAGTAGTTCGGCTGCATGATGAAATCCTTTTCTTTTTTCTGCAGGGGTTGTGCGGGTTCGATGCCGTCTTTTTCAAGCGGCGTAAGGTCCATTGTCACGCGGAATCGGGCCGGAGAGATCCGACAAACGCCTTAGTGGTCCTGCGGATAGTCAGGGAGGCGTCAAAAAAGATGCGCGAAGGGTACGGACGTGCGATTCGCGTGTGGAGAAGGCGTTTGCAAAATAAAAAAAAGAGGGAGGTCCGCAGTGCGAACCTCCCTCTCGTAAGGCTTCATTGAAGGAAGAGGCTTCCTTCAGAACCCTTGCTTCGGGCGAAGAAGATTACTTGGCCTTGGCGAGGGCGTCCTGAACGGCGGCCTTGATGCCGTCGGAGGACATCGTGGCGCCGCCGACGCTTTCAACGCCTTCAACACCGTTCTTGGCGACGATTTCCGGAATCATCGTTTCGATCGGAGCAGCGATGATCATGTCGGTCTCGCCGTGCTTGAGAACCTTGACAGCGGCGATCTTGCCGCCGGCGACGTCGACCTGGACCTGGATCTGGGATTCGCGGCCCTTGCCTTCGCCCGTGTAGGAACCGTCCTTGTAGGAGGCGGCCTGGGCGCCGGCGGCGACGAGAGCGGCAGCGGCGACGACGATAAGCTTCTTCATCATGATGTAAAAACCTCGGTTTGTAGTGGTTTTGAAATGCGTGTGTGCGTCTTCCCGAGGCCGGCCGATCGGTTTGTGGAGCGGGCGTCGGAGAAGCAGGCGCGGCGATAATAGCACATCGAAAGGCAAGAAAAGCGAGCATGCCGCAGGAAAAATTGCAAGCACTCCTTTCGGACTAGAGAGGTTGTCCTAGGGAAGCTGTCCAAAGTCAAATCCGGCACGGGGCGACATTTATATATAAGGATCGATGCCTGTGTCTGAGAACATTTTTGTCGGGGGGAGGTCCATGAGAGAAAGGAAAAACGAAAAGACGACGGGAGCGGACGAGGAGGGCGCCGTCGTGCTCACGGGACTCGCGCCCGTCGTGGGCGAGGCGCCCCTCATCCTGATTCTCGGTAGCATGCCGGGAGCGGCGTCGCTCGCCGCAGCACAGTACTACGCGCATCCCGCCAACCGCTTCTGGCCGCTGATGGCGCTGCTGTTTCCGGAGGAGACGGCTCGTCTCTCGTCTCCCGACTATGAGGAGAGGCTCGAAGGACTCAGGCGGTCGGGCGTTGCGCTCTGGGACACGATCGGCTCGTGCCAGCGGGAGGGAAGCCTCGACAGCAGCATCCGGAACATGACGCCCAACGACGTGGCGGGTCTTCTGAAGTCGCATCCGACGATCGGGACGGTGGTTCTCAACGGCTCAAAGAGTGCGGTGGTCTGGAGGCGGCATGCGCAGCGGGAGGCGCTCTTGGAGCGGCCCGACCTTCGCGTTCTCGCGCTTCCCTCGACGAGTCCCGCGAACGCGCGCCTGCGGCTCGCTGATCTTGAGATGACCTGGCGGGAGGCGCTGGCTGTCGGGTAAAACCCGCTTGGCCATAGGGTTTGGGAGGATGGCGAAATTTCGGTACGGATGGGTAAAATTTCCGGATTGCCGCCCTGCGGATATCCACCAACGATTGTCCCGCAGGGCGCAACCCGACTTGAAACCATAAGGAGACAGACATGAAACCGACGCTTTCCGAAGCAATGAAGGCCCGCCTTGCCGACCTGTGCGGCGACGACCGCGTGAAGACCGCCCTGCAGGTCTGTGTGGATGAAGCGGACCGCGCGATGGAGGAGCAGATTCACATTTCCGAGATTGAATCCCCCACGTTTGCCGAAGGCGTCCGCGGCGAGGAAATCGCCCGTCTTCTGAAGGAATACGGTCTGACCGACGTCGTGATCGATCCTAGCGGCAACGTCGTCGGCCGTCGTCCGGGCACGGGCTCGGGCCCCGTGCTCGCCATCGCCGCCCACCTTGACACGGTCTTCCCGGCCGGTACGAACCTCAAGGTCCGCAAGGAAGGTCATCTCTACTACGGTCCCGGCATCGGCGACAACGCCTCCGGCCTCCGTTCTATGCTTCAGGTGCTCCGCGCCCTTGAAAAGGCCGGCATCGAGACGGACGGTGACATCCTCTTCGTCGGCACGGTCGGCGAGGAAGGCAACGGCGACATCCGCGGCGCCAAGGCCCTCTTCGACGGCTCCCGTAAGATCGACGGCTTCATGGCCCTCGACATGGCCGACGTCTTCACGGTTCAGAACGGCGCCACGGGCGCTCATCGCTGGCGTCTTGCCATCGAGGGCGAAGGCGGCCACTCCTACCTCGACTACGGCCACGTGCCCTCCGCCATCCACGCGATGTGCCGCGCCGGCGCGATGATTGCCGACCTTGACCTGCCTGAGGATCCTAAGACCACCTACACGATCGGCACGATCAAGGGCGGCACGACCGTCAATACGATCGCCGCGCGCTGCGAAGTCGACGTCGACATGCGCAGCGTCGACCTGCCGACCCTCGAAGCGCTCGAAGCCAAGGTGCTCGCCGCCTTCGAAGAGGCCGTCCGCATTGAAAACGCCCACTGGCCCAAGGCCGACGAAGCCCACCAGCTCAAGCTCGTGAAGACCCAGATCGGCAATCGTCCCGCCGGCATGCGTCCCGCCGACTGCCCGGCGGTCCAGGCCGCCCTCGGCGCCCTTGAAGCCCTCGGCATCGAAGCCCGCCACGTCAAGTGCAGCTCCACCGACGCCAACCAGCCGATGTCCCTCAACATCCCGGCCATCTGCGTTGGCACGGGCGGCGAGACCTTCCTCGAACACAGCCTCAAGGAATACTTCGACTCGACCGACATGCACCTCGGCCCGCAGCTCGCTCTGCTCGCTGCGCTCGCCATGGTCGGCCGCAAGGGCGAAAAGGGCTCCCTCGCCGCCTGAGGCAGGCCCCTGCAGCATGAAGAGGGTCTGAGCCTCAGGCCTGTCTTCTGAATGAAAAGGACGGACACCTCCGCGGTCTCCGTCCTTTTTTGTGCCCGTGAAAAACCATTTCCGCATGTGTCCGGCGGTTCTGCAAAACTGAACGAAACCGGGATGCCCGCCTTCGTCGGACCGGATCGAGGGCCATGCTGATGAATGCATGCCGCCTTCATGCATCACCATGAACAACTGTTCAGGAGGGCTTCAGGGAGCGTTTTACAACCTTAAGATTCGCGCCCCGGCAAAGCGGCTCGAGCCTTCGCCCGAGTGCGGGAAAATTCGTGTCAAATCGAAAAAACGGCACTCTTTCAGGCGAAGAGAAGGTGCGCGGGCGCTGTTTCAATGAATCCGAACACGACGTTCGGACCTTAAGATAAGCCGTTTTGTGCGATTGGAAAAATAAATCGAGAGATCTTAGTCATAGAGGATCGCAATCGAAACGGCGGTTTTTGCAGGTCGACATATCCCCCTTTCGCTATGTTCGGAAAGATCGAACGATGGGTTCAAGCAAATGTAAATGGCTAAGTGAAAACTAGGGGCTAGCGAGTAGAGGCGCCGTTTTGCGAAACCATGCGTTCCGATAAGTGAAACGGAACCTCGCCAACCCTTAGGGATTTGGCGTCGAATACTCCCAAAGAGGTAGTTCCTCAGAGAGGGGTGAAAAGGGACGGGAAAAGGATTTCCCAGTACCATTGATTTTTCAAAATGCCTGTGGGACAGTTATTTTTTGTGGTGTTATGGTGGCCGTGTCAGGGTTTGCTTGCCCCTGATTGATCTAGGTCAACTGAGATGCGAAACAGGGCATTTTCAGAATTACCTAAGCAAATCGACTGATGCATCATACCGTTGCGGTTCTTCGGGACCGCATTGACCCCATTGCCTCTCCTCGTTTCCCGGGGAAGGGATAACAATCCCCGCCCGATTCTCAGATCGGAAAGGGAAGACAACCAAAAATCGATGTTGCTCGTCGCGCTGAAGACGACGGCCTCTTCTTCACGCGATGATGCCTTTTCCGATCTGGGGAACGGAGAAGACAGACATTAGGAGATAAAACTATGCAATCCACTACCAGAAAAGCAGCGGCTTCCGTCCTGTTTTGCTCGGTCGCCATGGCTCTGGCCGCTCAGGCTGTTGCTGCGGACGCCCCGGGTGTCGGTAACAAGAATGTGAACGCGCTCACGCAGCCGATTTACGCGAACCCGGACGGCGACGAAGCCACGAAGGGCGTCAAGACGTTGCAGGACTACATCGTTCAGGAAAAGGAACTCTTCGACTTCCTCTTCGAAAACCACCCCGTTTTCAAGTACGCAGCCGAAAACCGCATCAAGGGCGTCTACAAGGTGTCCACGCGCGGTTCCGAATTCCTCGGTGAAGGCAATGCCCAGAAGTACACGAAGGCCGCCGGCGCCAAGCCGTCCGCTTCCCAGTACCGTCTCGCTGCCAAGTCCATTCTCGACTACCCGAACAAGTTTGTGGGTCCGGAACGTTGCGGCGAATGCCACGCGGTCCAGTACCAGAAGTGGAAGCGCTCCCGTCATGCTCAGACGATCCGCTTCCCGGGCGAACATCCGGAAGTCGACAACGACCTGAAGAAGAAGCTGTACGGCTCCGACGCTTCGATCCTGCCTGACGGCATCACGCCTGATGTCATCTACGCTACGGTCGGCACGCCCCGCACGAAGTACGGCTACGTCGACGCTTGGCTCGTCCGCGGTTCCTACCATATCCGCGACGGCCTTCTCCGTGACGGTACGGGTACGCTCGTCGCCGGCGGCAACCAGTTCTCCCGCGGCTGGGCTTCCTGGCTCTCCCCGGAACGCTGCGCTGAAATCGCCAAGGTGATCCCCGACTTCCCGACCAAGATGGAAGACTTCGGTGCGTCCGGCTCCCACCAGTGGGGCATGACCTCCTACGGTTCCAAGTACGAAAAGGAATTCCTCTTCCAGCCGGCTTCCTCCTACTGCGAAGTCTGCCACGCCTTCAAGTTCGACTTTAAGGACAAGAAGGAATTCTTCGCCGCTCTCGGCAACCCGAAGGAACTCCAGAAGCACACCATCTCCAAGGGTATTGCTTGTGAAGAATGCCACGGCGCCGGCGGCCACCTTGTTGGTGCCGAGTCCAACGGCTTCCAGACGAACTGCGAACGCTGCCACCAGCGCTCCAACTTCATCCCGGAAGACGTGAACACGGAAGCCGGTCAGGGCAAGATCGAAAACGGCTTCAACGTCAAGACGAAGTCCTCCTGCCCGTCCTGCGGTACGGAAGGCTCCCAGCTCATGATGTCCAAGCATTATGAAAAGGGCATGCGCTGCGTTACCTGCCACGACCCGCATGAAGTCACCAGCAACGACTGGAAGGACTACTACACCAAGCCGGCCATCAAGCAGACCTGCCAGGACTGCCATAAGGAACAGGCTGATGTCGTCGCCCAGACCGACACCCACAAGAAGATGGACTGCATCGACTGCCATATGCCGTTCACGATGTCCTGTGAAAACTTCACGGCCATCCAGCGTCCGGACATGGCCGGCTTCGACGCCGTCCGCCGTTCGCACGTGTTCAACATCAAGGTCGACCCGACCGCCAAGATGATGAACCCGGCCGAAGGTCAGTCCCGCGCCTCCAACTCCAAGGGCTGGCGCATTGCCAAGGACGAGGAAGGCCACGGCTACCTCGACCTTATGTGGTCCTGCGCCCGTACGGCCAACGCTGAAGTTGCCGTAACGGAAAACAAGGGCTGCCACTCCGTCTTCATGTCTGAACTTGAAAAGGGTCTCCAGTACTCCGATCAGAAGCAGGCCTATGACGACGTCATGGAATGGCAGACCCCGGTCAAGGACGGCTACAAGGCTGCCGTCGGCGCTCAGGAACGCATCGTGAAGCTTCTTGAAGTCACGAAGCTCGACGCCACCGCCAAGACCGAAGTCCTGATGCTCCTCGACAAGTCGAAGGACATCACGAAGGAAATCGAGAAGGACGGCTCCTGGGGTGTCCACGCTCCGAAGTACCTGAAGCAGCGTGCTGAAACCGCTCAGGCTTACCTTGACAAGGCCCAGTCGATCATCGACCAGGCTGCCGCCAAGTAAGTTTGGAAGTCACGTTTGCTTCCAGCCTTAAATCCCCGGGCCTCTCATGAGGTCCGGGGGAAAGACCAAGAAGGAATTATGAAAGCGCATCTGAAACGGTCGGTCATGGGTTTGATCATGGCCATCAGCGCATCGGCCGCCATGGCCGGTGCCGACGGTCCGATCGAGCCGGCCCCCGTCTATGACGAAGTTCTCAATCAGATTTCGCTTCGGGAAGCTGAAATGCTTTTCGAGGAAGGCGTGCAGTTCTACGATGCCAACGAGTTGGAGATCTGGGCCCAGGGTTACATCCCCGGCGCGATCTTCTTCAACGTGAAGGATTGGAAGAAGCTGCTCCCCGAGGACAAGAGCACCACGCTCGTGTTCTATTGCGTCAACCCGCTCTGCACGAGCAGCGAGATGGCAGCGCGCGAAGTCATGAAGCTTGGTTATACGGATGTTCGTCAGATGCCCGAGGGCATCGTCGGCTGGCGTCGTTCAAACCGGCCGATCGAGCTTCCGTAAGATGCGTGCCTCGCCTCAGGGCGGGACGGTAATTCACACAGACATTCAATTGAGAAAATTATGTTTACCCTGAAAAAAGTCATTCTCTCTGCCTCGCTTGCGCTGACCGTGAGCTCCGTGGCATTTGCACAGGCTCCGCAGACGCAGATCCAGAAGGAGTCTTACAGTATGGGTGCTACGCTCGGCAACGTCATTGCCGGGCAGGTCTATCGCCAGACCGAACTGGGCGCCGAAGTCGACATGGCTGCGGTCGTCCAGGGCTTCAACGATGCTCTCAAGGGCAAGACCGAGCTTTCCGACGACGACATGCTGAAGATCCTCAACGTGCGCGCCGAACAGCTCAACAAGCTCGAAGAGGCTCACCTGGAAAAGGTCGCCAAGGCCAATTCCGAGAAGTCCAAGGCTTACCTCGCTGAAAACGCCAAGAAGAAGGGCGTTGTCACGACCAAGTCCGGCCTGCAGTACGAAGTCCTGACCGAAGGCAAGGGCGACAAGCCCCGCGTGGAGGATGTGGTTACCGTCAATTATGTCGGATCCTTCATCGACGGCAAGGAGTTTGAAAACACCTGGCAGACGAAGGAACCGGCCCGCTTTGTGATGATGTCCGTGATTCCGGGCCTCGCCGAAGGCGTCGCCCTCATGACCCCGGGCTCCCGCTACCGCTTCACGGTTCCGGCCGAGCTTGCCTACGGTCATGACGGCGCAGGTCAGATTCCTCCCGAATCCGCCCTCGTCTTCGACCTCCAGCTCGTCAAGGTCGAAAAGGTTGGTGCTCATCAGCAGAGCTTCGGCATGCCCGGCATGTCCGGCGGCATGTCCAAGGAAATGATGGAGAAGATGAATCCCCACAAGTGAGGATGATTCTTCGCAATCGCATGGAGAACGCGTGATGAACATGCTCGCAGCCCTCTTCGCAGGCGCCGCCCTCCTCGCAGGTGCGGTTCTTGCAGGCTACCGGATGCGGACCCGTGGTCCGGCCGCCGCAGGCAAGAGCGTGTTCCTCGCCGGTTTCGCAGGCGTGCTGCTCGTCTCAAGCCTCGGCGTCTATGCAACGCTTGGACGCTGGAACGACTGGGACAAGGCAGAGGTCGACCACGACGTCGACTATCTGCTCGCCGCGAAGCTGACGGATGCGCGCCGTCTGGTCCAAATGACCCCCGACAGCGCATACGCTCAGCAGCAGCTCGCACTGGTCTCGCTCGAAGTGGGCCGGTACGAGGATGCAGTCTCGGCGATTGACCGCAGCATCAGCATCGCGGGAGAAACTCCCGAGCTGCTGGGCATCAAGGTCTTCGCCCAGTACTATCGCGACGGCAGGCAGTTCGCCCCCGAGACGCAGGCCGCCGTCGGGCGGGTGTTCGACATGAACCCCCTTGAGGTCCGCACCAGGATGCTCCTCGGTCAGGACGCCTTCCTCAACGGCAGATACGCCGAAGCGGTTGGCCATTGGCGGATGCTTCTGGATGCGGGAGCGGCTCCCGACAAGGAGCGCGCCCTCAAGACTGCGATTGCCAAAGCCGAAGCCAGGATGACTCGGTAAGCAATTTAACCGACAGATTCTCCTAACCCCGGGAGGTCTGTCATTGGAGAACATCGTGAGCGAAAAGATCGACAGGAGAAAATTTCTCGCTGGCGCCGGTGCTGGCTCCCTGGTCCTCGTGTCCCTCGGCGGATGCGGCTCCAGCCAGGTCCGTCAGCCCGGTACGCCTCACTATGGTATGGTCTTCGACCAGAACAAGTGCGTTGGCTGCCGCGACTGCAGAATCGCCTGCAACGAAACGAACAAGCTTCCCAAGGGAGTGACTCGTCTGTTGCTCGAGTTGCAGGACGACAAAATCGAAGGCAAGCGCGGCTATGCCGCCGACCGCCGCTACGTGCGCGTGTCCTGCCAGCAGTGCTCTGACGCCCCGTGCGTCACGGTCTGCCCGACGGGCGCCGCCCATCGCGACCCGAAGACCGGCATCGTGACGATGTACGCCGACAAGTGCGTCGGCTGCAAGTACTGCATCGTCGCCTGCCCGTACAACGCGCGTTTCATCAATGAGGAGACGAAGGTCGCCGACAACTGCGACTTCTGCCTGCACACGCGACTCGAAAAGGGTCAGCAGCCTGCATGCGTGGAAGCCTGCAAGTACGACGCCCTCGTGTTCGGTGACCTCAACGATCCGAACTCGTACATCAACAAGCTGCTCGCCGTCAAGGATTCCGTGCGCATCCGCCCGGAACTCGGCACGGAGCCCAGCCTGCGTTACATCCCCATTGTTAAGCAAGGAGTGTAAAGATGGACATCGCCATGAACTTTACACTTGGTCTGAGCCAAGGGATCGCCTGGCCGTGGCCGATCGCCGTGTACCTGTTCCTCGCAGGCATCTCGGGCGGCGCCGTGGCTGTGGCGCTCATGCTTAACCGCTACCGCAACCAGGTTGCGGAGAACACGCCGGTTCTCAAGGCCGCGACGCTCGTCGGCTTTGTCACCATCGTGCTCGGCATGATCTGCCTCGTGGCCGACTTGACGAATCCGCTGGTATTCTGGCGCATTCTCATCTACTACAACCTGACCTCCGTGATGAGCCTCGGTGTTATAGCGCTTCTGTTCTATATCCCGCTCGTCTTCGTGCTCATGCTCGTCGCCTTCCGCAAGGAAGTGAAGGGCTGCGGCGCGCTGGCCTGGCTCGACGGCATCATCGGCGCCTTTGACGGCATCCGCGGTGCGCTTCAGTGGATCGTCCTGATTCTCGCAATCACGATCTGCGCGTACACCGGCTTCCTGATCTCCGCCCTGATCCGCTTCCCGCTCATCAACACGGCTGTGCTCCCGGCGCTATTCATCGCCTCGGGTCTGTCCGCCGGTGCCGCTGCTGCCAAGCTCGTCGCCGTCGGCTGCTTCGGCGAAGAAGAACACAGTGCCGACATGAAGCTCCTGCACGGCGCCGAATGGCCGATCATGGCCGCCGAAGCGCTCTGCATCTTCATGATCGCGGTCTCCCTGATCTCCGGCAACGCCGCTGCTCAGGCTGCCGTCGAGGCCTTTGTCTCGGGTACCTGGTCCACCGTGTTCTGGGTCGGTGTCGTCGGCGTCGGCTTCGTGCTGCCCGTGCTACTGAACTTCGTCAAGAGCACCGCGAGCTTCTACCTCGCCGGTCTCTGCAGCGTCGTCGGCATGCTCTGCCTGCGTCACTTCATCCTGTACGCCGGTCAGATCTTCGGTCTCTAATGTCCCTCGCGGTCATCTGAACCGAAGCGTGTGAAAGCACGCGACCAATCAACCATCCGCCCCGCCGGCAACGGCGGGGCAGATGGCTGAGAAAAAACGAGAATTCCCCCGAGCCCGTCAACGGGCCGTTTTTTTATCAGGAGACCCGTCCGCATTTTCGAACGCATCGTTCGAGAACGTCGTACGATTGGATTTTTCCCCGAAGCTTTCCGCCAACCATATGAGGAGCGTGCAATGACGATGCAGAAGAAGATGTTGAAGACCGCCGCGGCCGCCTGCGCTGCGGCTCTCGCGGCCGTCCTGCTTGCAGGATGCGGCGATGAGGCCTCGAAGAAGACCTACTTGCCCGTCCCCTTCACCAAGCACGACCGCTGCCATCTCTGCGGCATGGTCCTTGCACACTACGAGGGCCCCAAGGCCCAGATCATCATCAAGGGCGCAGAAGACACACCGCTCATGTTCTGCAGCGGTCGCGACGCCTTCACCTACGCGCTCCAGCCCGAGAACCAGCGCAGGCTTCTCGCCTTCTTCATCCACGACCTCGGCAAGACCTCCTGGGAGACGCCCGCCGACGACGCGCTCGTGCCCGCGGCTTCCGCCATGTACGTCTACGGCCACGGCCGCGAGGGCGTGATGGGGGACGAACCCGTCGCCTTCACCGAAAAGTCCAGGGCCGACGCCTTCATCGCAAAGTGGGGCGGCCAGGTCTACAAGTACGAGGAAATCACCCTCAAGCGCCTTGACTGAGGAAGCCCGGCATGAACGCATTTGCGCGGCTTCTCCTTTGCACGGCCCTCTCGGGCCTCGCCCTCGGGGCGCAGGCGCGCACCTTCGAGGTCTCCGACTTCGCCGAGCTTGACAACGCCGTCATCGAGGCCGAGGACGGCGACGAGATCGTGATCAAGAAGGGCGTCTACGAACTCGAGGCTCCGCTCGAAATCTTCTCGCGCGTCACCGTGCGGGGCGAGCAGGGCGCAGTCATCGACGCGGGCGGTCGGGGCTCGGGCTTCATCGTCCGCGTCCCGAAGGTCAGGATCGAGAACCTCACCGTGCGCAACTACGGGGGCGACCTTTATGCGCGCGACGCGGGCGTGATGGTGGGCGACGGCGCCGACGGCACCGAGCTCGTCAACCTCACGCTTCAGGGCCCGGGCTTCGGCGTCAGGGCCGACCGCATGAACGCCCTCGTGGTCGAGGGTTGCACGATTGAGGGCGACGCGGCCCGCCACGTACTCGACCGCGGCGACGGCATCTTCCTCTCCTACGTGAAGAACGCGCGCCTCAACCACAATTCGCTTCGCAACGTGCGCGACGGCTACTACCTCGAAAACGTCGACGCCGCGAAGTCCGACTTCAACTACTTCACGGGCGCCCAGTACGGCATCCACTACATGTACACGCGCGACTGCACCGCCACGGGCAACCGCGCCGTGGGCGTGCGAGGCGGCTACGCCCTCATGAGCAGCGACCGCGTGACGCTCACGAAGAGCTACAGCTCGCGCAACATCGAGTTCGGCATCCTCCTCAACGTGGCCGACGGCTGCCTCGTCGAGGAGAACACCGTCGAGGGCGTGCACAATTCCAAGGGACGCGCGGCGCTCGACAATGAAGGGAAGGGCATCTTCATCTACGGTCCCGGCAAGAGCCGCGTAACCCGCAACTGGATCGCCGAAAGCGACATCGGCATCGGCGTCGCCCTGGGCGGCGAGGGCAACGTCCTCTGGGACAACGCCTTCGTCGACAATCAGATCCAGGTCCGCTACGTGGGCGAGACGCCGCTCGAGTGGAGCTTCGAGGGTCGCGGCAACTACTGGAGCACGAACCTCGGTTGGGACGTCGACCATGACGGCATCTCCGACCGCGCCTATCAGCCCAACGACAGCCTCGACCGCATCTTCTGGATCTATCCCGAGGCCCGCTTCCTGATGGACAGCCCCGTGACGGCGCTCCTCAGGTGGCTCGCCAGCCAGTTTGAAATCGACCGCGGCAAGGGCGTTACCGACTCCCACCCGCTCGTGCGCCCGCCCGTCGGCCCCGACGTGCACGAAATCAAGACAGACAACGCGAAGAACAAGGAGCCTGCCAAATGAACGCCATCACATGCGACGACCTCGTCTTCCGCCGCGGCGACAGGACCGTCCTCAACAGGATCGGCTTCGAGCTCGCTCCGGGAAGGCTTCTCGGCCTCATCGGTCACAACGGCGCAGGCAAGTCGACCCTCATCAAGCTGATCCTCGGCCTTCTCAAGCCCGCTTCGGGCAGGCTCGAGGTGCTCGGCGGTGCGCCGGGCGCCTCGCCCCTTGACGTGGGTTACCTGCCCGAGAACGTGAGCTTCTACGACGCCATGACCGTCGAGGAGCATCTCCGCTACTTCGCGGGCCTCAAGGGCGTCGCGCGCCCGCGCATCGACGAGCTCGTCGAGGAGCTCGGGCTCGGTGTCGTGCTGCGCCAGCGCCTCGGCCAGTGCTCGAAGGGCCAGCGCCAGCGCCTCGGCCTTGCACAGGCGCTTCTCACCCGCCCGCGCCTTCTGATGCTCGACGAGCCGACCGTGGGCCTCGACCCCGCCGCCTCGTCCCTCATGTACCGCGAGCTCTCCGCGCTTCGCGACGCGGGCTGCGCCGTCGTCGTCTGCACGCACGAGCTTGCGCTCGTCGAACCCTATCTCGACCAGGTGCTGCTTCTGGCCACAGGCGAGTGCCGCGGCAGCGGCACGCTTGAGGACCTGCGCGCCAAGGCCGCGCTGCCCGCGCTCATCACGAACGTCGGCAGCGGCGACGCGCTTGCCGACCCCGAGCTCGCGCCCTACGTGCGCGGCACGCGTCTCGCCGTTCCCGAGGGCGACGTCGCCCGCGTCGTCAGGCGCCTCACCGAGGCGCACGGCGTCTACGACTTCCAGCTTCGCAAGGCGGATCTGGGCATGATCTTCGCGCACTTCGTTCTGGACGTGCCCGTGGAGGAACTGTAATGACTTCTAGCACTTCATCCGCCATCGGCACCGGCTCCCGCATCGGCGCCCTCGCCACCGTCTCCATCGTGGCGGGCAAGGAGTTCCGCGACTGCTTGAGAAGCCGCTGGCTCGTCTTCGGAAGCGCGCTCTTCGCGATTCTGGGTCTGGCCGTCTTCTTCGGCACGGCCGCCATCGGCGGCACGCTTCAGTACCAGCCGCTGCCTTCCGTGATGAACTCGCTCCTGAGCCTCACGGTCTTCCTGCTGCCGCTTCTCGCGCTGCTCCTCTCCTACGACGCCTTCGTGGGCGAGGCGGAGTCGGGCACGCTTCTTCTGATGCTCACCTATCCGCTCTCGCGCCTTCAGTGGCTCGCAGGCAAGGCGCTCGGGCAGGGTGCGGCGCTCCTTCTCGTTCTCGTGCTGGGCTTTGCGGTCCTGCCGCTCATCCAGGCTTTCCTGCCGGTGCCCTACGGCATGGGTGAGCTGCTTTCCTCTCTCTGCGTGCTCGTTCTGAGCGGGTGGGCGCTCGGACTCCTCTTCATGCTCGCCGCCTACTGGGTGAGCCTTTCGGTTCGTCACAAGGCGCAGGCCCTCGCGCTTCTGCTCGTCGTCTGGTTCGTCGCCGTGCTTCTCTACGACCTCGGTCTTCTCGTCGTGACGGTTGCGGGTGCGGACGTGCTCGGCCGCGGAACATTGACGGCCCTCATGCTCGCCAATCCCGCGAGCGTCTTCAGGCTTCTCAACCAGTCCGTGATCGGTGTCCTCTCCTTCGAGGTGCCGTCCGCTGCGGTCCTCTCGGGCATTCTCGCCGCATGGATTGCGGTGCTCTTCGCGATCTGCGCAAGGACGCTCGCCGTCCGCAGGCTATAAGCTCCGCAGAAGGTCGTCCGGGTCACGAACAGGAATCGCCGGTCGTGCCGCTGCAGTTTGTACGGCAGGCACGACGGGCGTTTCGCAGGCCCTAGGACCGGAAGCCGTCTTAAGCCTCAGTGCAGGTTTGCGCGTTAAATTCCAGTCTGCATACATCCGACCAGACCAACCATCAGGACATCCAAAGTGATCCCCGAACTCGGCCACTTCCTGCTCATCATCGCCGCCATGACGGCGCTCCTTGCACCCGCCGTGGTCTTCTACGGCATTCGAAGGGGCGACGACTTCTATGCGGGCTTCAGCCGCCCTGCGTCTCTTCTGACGGCGCTCATGCTCACGCTTTCGACGGCCGCGCTCGTCTGGGCCTTCCTGACCGACGATTTCTCCGTCGCCTACGTCGCAAATCACTCGAACACCAAGCTCGCGCCCGCCTACAAGGCCGCGGCCCTCTGGGGCTCGCACGAAGGCTCGATGCTCCTCTGGATCTGGCTCATGGCGGTCGGCACGGCCGGGGCGGGCTTCGTCCGGTGCGCCGACAGGCTCTTCACGGCGCGGCTTCAGGGGCTGATGCTTGCGGTGCTCGCGGGCTTCTGCGCGTTCCTGCTCTTCACGTCGAATCCGTTCCTGCGCAACCTGCCGATGGTGCCGCCCGACGGTCGTGACCTCAATCCCATCCTGCAGGACATCGGCATGATCCTGCATCCGCCCGTGCTCTTCATGGGCTATGCGGGCCTGGCGCTGATGTTCGCGGCCATGTGCGCGCTGCTGCTTTCGGGCCGCTGGTCGAAGACGGCCATCGACTTCACGACGCGTCTTTCGATCGTCACCTGGGGCTTCCTGACGGCGGGCAACATGCTCGGATCCTGGTGGGCCTACAACGAGCTCGGCTGGGGCGGCTGGTGGTTCTGGGATCCCGTTGAGAACGCGTCCTTCATTCCGTGGCTGACGACCACCGCGCTCATGCACGCGCTCATCCAGACGAGAAGGCGAGGGCAACTCAGGCGCCTCACCGTCTTCCTCACGCTCGTGGGCTTCGCGCTCTGCCTGCTCGGCACCTTCCTCGTGCGCTCGGGCGCCATGCAGTCCGTGCATGCGTTCGCGACGGATCCGGGCCGCGGGATCGCGCTTCAGGTGCTCGCCATTGTGCTGCTCGTGCCCGCCGCCTTCCTCTACTGCGCGCGCATCGAGCCTGTCTGCAGGACCGAGGAGGCGCCGATGAACGGCTCGGACGCCCTGATGACGGGCGCCGTGTTCCTGTTGATGGCCGCCGCCTTCGCGGTGCTCTTCGGCACGCTCTATCCGCTTGGATACGAGGTCTTCGCGGGCCGCACGCTGACGGTCGGCGCGCCGTACTTCAACAACTTCTTCGCGCCGATGACTCTCATCGCCGCGGCGCTCGCGGGCGCCGCCCAGCTCGGCCTCAGGAATCCGGTCCGCTGGGCCGTCTGCGCAGCGGCCTCCGTCGCCGCAGGCGCAGCCGTCGCGCTCCTCACCGACCCGCGCTCGCCCGTCATGACGGGCTTTGCGGTCGCGGCCGCCGTCTGGCTCGTCGTCACGGCCGTCTCGCACTGCCTGCCTTTCCCGGCCCGCCGCATGAGCCTTGCCGCGCTGCTCGCGCACGTGGGCATCGCCGTCTCCATTGTGGGTGCGGTCGGCGTCGAGCAGTACGAGAGCGAGGCGCTCGTGCGCATGGGGCCCGGCCTCGGCAAGCCCGTCGACGACGTGGTCTTCGTCTATACGGAGACGCGCTTCGTCAACAACCACTCCTACTTCGGACAGCAGGGCGTGATCGAGGTGCTCAGGCTTGACGACGAGTCCCTCATCACGACGCTCAGGCCCGAGCGCCAGACCTTCGTCGCCAACGGCATGCAGATGTCCGCAGCCGGCATCGACCACGGCTTCCTGCGCGACTACTATGTCTCGATGGGCAACAAGCTCACCGACACCGAGTGGCTCGTCAGGCTCTCCATCAAGCCGCTCGCCGGCTGGATTTGGGGCGGCGGCGCCGTCATGATTCTGGCCGCGCTCATCATTCTCTTCACGCGCCGTCGCGAAACCGAGACGGCGGCGCAGGAGTTGGAGGCTCCTTCCAAATGATCTTCATGACACGCAGGACCCTCGTGAGAACGGCAGCGCTCGAGACGGGCATGATGCTCGCCGCGCCGCTCCTCGCCGCCGAGACGAAGCCGCTTACGGGGGCCGAGCTTCAGAAGGAGGCCGTGAGCATCTCCAAGGTGCTCCGCTGCCCAGTCTCGCCCAACCTCACGCTCTACGACAGCGAGAGCGCCATCGCCAACGAGCTCAAGGGCGTCATCTACGAAAAGCTGCGCGCGGGCGAAACCCGCGAGCAGATCTTCGACTTCATGGTCGCCCGCTACGGCGAGCAGATCCGCTACGAGCCCGACATGAACGCGGGCACCGCCGCCCTCTGGGCCGCGCCCTGGGTAGCGCTCGGCGCCTGCGGGCTCTTCCTCGCCGCGCGCATGCGCAGGAAGGGTGCCAAGGCCGACAGGGCCTGAGACGCCTCGTCCAGCCTCGGAATTCAAAAGACAGAATCGACAGACAGCATTCAGAGAGGAGATTCACCGACATGTTCAAGAAAGCCCTGATCGCGCTCGCCTTCGTGATCGGCGCCCAGTGCGCCTCGGCCGCGCTTCCCGCCTTCAACCAGAAGTTCGAGAAGAACGGCCAGCCCATCGCCGAAAAGCCCCTTGTCGCCCGCGACTTCATCGAGTTCCGCACCGCCCGCGGCTTCCCGCTCGACGGCTACAAGGACCTCGCAGGCAATCCCCAGTCGCTTTCGCAGTTCAAGGACAAGCTCGTGATCGTCGACGTCTGGGGTTCCTGGAGCGCCACCTGCCAGCGCAGCGCGCCGCTCATGGCCGAATTCCAGGCGAAGTACAACAAGCCCGAGAGCCGCATCCGCTTCGTTTCCATCTCGCTCGACAAGAACCCGAAGCGCGTGACGAAGTTCGTGAAGAAGACGAAGCTCCCCGAGACCTTCACCTCCTGGCATGATCCCGACCTCGTCATTCCCGCGACGCTTCCCGCCGACGTGCTGCCCGGCTTCTTCGTCCTCGACGGCCACGGCCACCTCGTGGGCTTCGTGCGCGGCTTCGTTGACTGGGCCGATCCCGCCGTGCCCGCCTACTTCGAAAAGCTCGCCGACAAGTACGCCGTTCGCAAGTAACTGAAAACGGAAGGAACGGAAGGCGCGGCCTTTCGTTTGCATTTTCCCCGGGCCGCCTGCCGCTTTCATGCGCCGGCGGCCTCTTCACATCCGCGAAGCACGTCCGTGTGCGTCACATAATGATGCACAGGCGCGTATCGTGGCATGAGGGGCGGGTCTTTTGTCAACACCCGCTAGAATGAACTCATTCCTGTTTCAAGCGATCCTCCAGACATGATCCACACCGTCTACAGCAACAGCTACGAGGTCTTGCGCGTCTGCCTCATGAACAACATCGAGGCGCTCGGCGTCTCCACAGGCGGGTCGGGCGGCGCCAGTCTTTTCGAGCGCGCCTTCGAGAAAGTGCCCGTCATCACGCCCAACAACGCGGTTGAGGAGGACCTCCGCCGCGCCGTTGCCGACCGCGACGGCATCTGCGCGGGCATCGACTTCATGAAGCTCTCCTCCTGGATGGGCTTCTTCTCCAAGGAGCCCATGGCCAACATCGTCGGCAACGAGGCCGACTGGATGATCTGGGACCTGTTGCGCCGCACGGGGTCTGGGAGCTTTCGCGAGGGCCCGGGTCGCGAGCGCCTGCGCCACTATCTCGAGGGCAGGAGCGACGAGGACGTCTGGCATCTGGCGAGGCGCATCGCCGAGGTGTTCGTCGTTTATTCGACCTATCGTCTCGACTGGGTCCTCGACTGGCTGGGCATGCATCCCGAGATGCTCAACGACACGGACGCACGCACAACAGAGCAGAAGGTGCTTGAGCGCCATCCCGACTTTGCATGGCAGCGCGACCTCTGGCGCGAGCTCGCGAGCCGCCCGTCCTGGCGCGGACGCCGCTTCCTCGAGGGCTTCCCCGACATGCTCCGCCGCCTCGCCGCGAGCGGCGGCTCTAAGCGCGTGAAGCTCGAGAACGACTTCACCGTGACGCTTCCCGATGCGCTGCACGTGTTCGTGCCTTTCGTCGTGCCGCCCGTCATGCTGCCGATCATCAAGGCCTATGCGGCCTCGGGGCGCGACGTCTGGTTCTATCTTCTCAATCCCACGAGCGAATACTGGTACGACCTTCTGCCGCGCAGGCTCTTCGACTGGAAGAACGCCCCCGAGGGCGCCGAGCTCGACGGACATCCGCTTCTTGCCGACAACGGCGGGTCGACCCGCGCCAACATCGACCGAATCTGGCGATTCACGGCCGCGCCCGACACGGCTGCGGGCCTTTCGGAACTCGGCGTGTCCGAGGAGCTCGATGAGGACACCGTCAGTCGTCTGCCGCAGGGAACCCGTAGGTTCCTGTCCTCGGACTTCCTCAAGGGATATGCGGGCCGGCATCAGGAGATCCGTGCCGACATGGCCGTTGCCAACGACAGCTACTACATCGAGCGGAACAGCACCGATCTTCTCTCCCGCGTGCAGGACTCGATCCTGAACCTTGATGCGGATCTCACGAAGACGGGAGGAGGCGCGCCGCTCTTTCGCGAGGACGACCGCTCGATCCGCTTCATGCGCTCGCCCACGCCCACGCGCGAGCTCGAGGCGCTTGCCGACTGGCTGCACGCGCAGTTTGCGGCCGATCCCGGACTCGGTCCCGACGACGTGCTCGTCGTGACGCCCGACATCTCGACCGCCGCGCCGCTCATCGCCAACGTCTTCGACAGCCTGCCGCCCGAGCGCCGCATCGAATGGCGCATCTCGGGCCTTTCGGGCTTCGAGGCCGACAAGGCGGCTCAGGCCGTGCTCGGACTCGTCGAGCTCGTCACGGGCCGCGCCACGCTCGAGTCGTTCGAGGCTTGGATTGCGCTCCCGCATGTTGCGAAGCGCTTCGGCTTCACGTCCGAGACGGTGCCGATGCTCGGCACCTGGCTTCGCGCCGCGGGCTACCGCTACGGTCTTTCCGACGCGCACCTGCGCAATCTCGATCCCGTCACCCATGCGAACGTCAGGGACATGACGCTCTCGCGCGCCGTCGAGCGCCTCGTGATGGGCTTTGCGCTGCCCGCCTCCGAAGGCGATCCACTCTTTGACACGCTGCCCGTCAGGGGCACCGAGGAGGACGGCTGGAAGGACGTGAGCGAGGAGCCCGGACTGCTCGACGCCGTGAGCAGGCTCGCCGCCTCGCTCGAGGGCTTCAGGCTGCGCACCGAGAAGGCTGCGGCTCCCGAGGCCTGGACGACGTGGCTCGCTGACGCAACCGCCGTCTTCTTCAGGGATGACGAGGGCGGGGCCTTCAACCGCATCCGCAACGCGGCCGCCACGTTGCGCGAGGAGATCGAGCGCGCGGGCGTGACCGAAATTCCGTTCGGCATCTTCATGAAGAGCCTCGAACTTGCCCAGGAGACCTCGCCCGGCGGCGGCATGCCGACGCCCCGCGTCACCTTCACGGGCATGTCGCAGCTGCGTCCGCTTCCCTACAAGATCATCGCCGTCGTGGGTCTCAACGAGGACTGCGCCTTCCCCGGCAATCCGCACCGCCAGGAGTTCGACCTCATGGCGCATGCAGCCCGCCGCGGGGACCGCGACAGCCGCCGCGACAACCGCAACGTCTTCCTCGACATCCTGCTCGCCGCGAGAAGGACGCTCCTCATCTCGTACGTCTGCGGAACGGGTGCGGGTTCGGCCGAGCGCCAGCCATCCGTGGTCGCGCAGGAGCTTCGAGAATGGCTGCTCACCTTTGCGCCGGGCCGCGCCGAACGCCGTCGCGCAGAGGCGCTCCTCACCGTCAACGTGCCGCTCAACGCCTATTCGACCGAGAGCTTCCGCGATGCGGGCAGGGGCTGGCGAAGCCATGATCCCGCTCTTTTCGAGGCGCTCAGGAAGGCCGTGTCGGCGGGCTACGCCGCGACCGAGCAGAAGTTCGCCGATACTGGCCTCGAGGTCTTCAGGCGCACCGAAGTCTCGGTGCGCGAGATCTGCGACTTCTGGAAGGCGCCTGCCAGGAAGACGCTGGCTGCGGCCGGCGTCAGGCTTCCGGACGAGGCAGGCGACGACGAGCGCGGCATGATGCCGCCCGATGACGGACTCTCGAGCTGGATGCGCAGGAACGAGGCCCTCGAGGCCGCTGCGTCGGGCGACTGCTCGAACTGGCTCAGGCGCACCGCCTGCGATCCGAGGTTCGGAGCCGAGGGCATTCGCGACTGGCTCAGCGAGGACGCGGCCGCCTATGCGGCCAGGGTCGAGGAGCTCAGGATCGAGGCCGCCGTCGGCAGGGAGCTGCCCGAGGAGGATCTCGAGATCGACCTCGGCGAGGGCTTCCCCCGCGTGACGATGCGCCTCAGGGGCGTGTACGAGTCCGGCGACGTGCGCCGCTTCGTGCGCGCGACGGTTTCGAAGGGCACGGGCAACCCCGTGACGCTGGCCTTCACCGAATTCATCGCGGCTTGCGCGCTTGAGCGCGTCGACGAGGGCGCAATCATCGCGGGCTGGACCAAAGAGCTCGGCAACGGCGTGAAGGAGCCCAAGGACGACACCAATCCCGAGAAGCTCGTGACGATCGCCTTCAAGGCCTATTCGGCCGATGAGGCGCGCAGGATCCTCCGTGCCCTGCTCAGGCCCTGTCTCGCTGCGGCGGCTTCGGCCGCCCAGGGCGTTGACACGTTCGGTGATTATGGGGAGGAGGACGAGTCCGCCGACCTCATTCTCTGGCGTGGAGGCGACTTAGACAGGATGCGCAGGGTTGCGGACGAAAGGCGCAAGATGCGCTTCGAGCTTTTCAAGAAGAAGCTGCTCAAGAAGACACAGGACGAAAAACTGGTGGCCGCTTTTGAAGAAAAGGTGGACGAGGCCCTCAAGGCCATGGCTGAACCGACGCAGGATGACCAGCAAGATGACTAAAGACACGAATTCCCGTTTCGAAGCGGTGCCGCCGCTTTCGGAACTCAATGACGGCGACGCTGCGGCCGCCTGCGACGCCGTGCCCGAGTACTGCGACGATGTGCCGTCGTGTGCGGACGTCGAGGACTGCGCGGCTGCGCAGGAATCCTGCGTCCCCGACGATTTCTTCGACGACACTCCCGCGTCCGAACCTGAGCATGAGGAGTCCCTCGCCGTGAAGTCCGCCGACAGCGACGGCTTCGTGGTGGAGAAGGCCGACCTCACCGTTCCGACGCTTCTTGAGGCGTCTGCGGGCACGGGCAAGACCTTCTCGATCAAGCATCTGGTGCTCAGGCTGATCGTCGAGCAGGAGATCCCGATCAACAGTCTTCTCGTCGTGACCTTCACGAAGGCGGCCACGGCGGAGCTCAAGAGCCGCATCCGCGAGCATCTTGCCGAGACGCACAGCTATCTGACGGGCATCTACGCCGCCGAGGACGTCGATCCCCTCGTCGTGAGGCAGGTGGAGATCTGGCGTGGCATGTCCATCAGCGACGAGGATGCCGTCAAGCGCCTGCGCGAATCGCTTGCGCGCTTTGACGACTCGGCCATCAACACGATTCACGGCTTCTGCCAGAAGATGCTCTCCGAACACGTCTTCACGTCGGCGGGGAACTTCGATACGGAGCTCTCGGACGACGACGCAGCCCTGCGCGACGAGGTGACGGAGTCCTTCCTGCGACGCGAACTCGACGCCTGCACGTCGGCCGACGAGCGTCGCCTGCTTATGCAGGGCGACGACTGGGCGGAAAAGCTCAGAACGCTGGCCGGCCTGCCCGAAGATCTGGCAAAGCGCGTCATTCCCGACGATGTCGAGCCGTTGCCCCGCGAATGGCTCGAGCGCTTCATCGGCACCGCGCCTGCGGCGCTTCGCGCCCTCAAGCGCGCCAGGAGGCTCGCGACCTACGACGACCTGCTCGCCGAGATGTGGCTCACGCTGCGCGACGATGCCACGGGCGCCTTTGTGGCCGGCATCAGGAACACTTACAGGGGCGTGCTGATCGACGAGTTCCAGGACACGGACCCCGTGCAGTTTGCCATCTTCAGGAAGCTCTTCCTCGAGATCCCGAAGAGCGAGCGCTCGGCGGACAAGCCCCGCGCGCTCTTCTTCGTGGGCGACCCGAAGCAGGCCATCTACAGCTTCCGCTCGGCCGACCTCGACACCTACATGCGTGCGCGCAAGCTCATCAGTCGCCACAGCCGCCTCGGACGCAACTTCCGCTCCTGCCCGAAGCTCGTCGAGGCGGTCAACCGGTTCTTCTCGATCGCGGGCCCCGACGCCTTCCTGCGCCACGACCTCGCCTACAAGCCCGTCGATGCGAAGGTCGACCGCACGGGCCTCTTCCTGCTCGACGAGGATGGGATCTGGCGCGAGGCGGACGTATTTGAAATCTGGTACACCGAGGAAGGGCTTGAGGGCAAGGACGCGATGAACGTTGCGACGGCCCGCTCTGTTGCCGACGACATCGCCCGACTCATCACGCTCGGGCGCGACGGCAGGGCTGCGATCGCCGCAGGTCCCGACGACCATGTGATCGGCTCGGTCGTGATCGAAGTCGAGGACGGCGAGACGAAGAAGCCCGTGGCGAAGACCATTGCCCTTCGCGCCGTCGAGGCCCGCGACATTGCGATCCTCGTGCAGAAGCGCGGTCACGTCGACAATGTGAAGCGGGCGCTCGCCCGCCGAGGCGTGCGCGTCGTCATGAAGAGCAACGACGACGTCTTCAGGACCGAGGAGGCGCACGACATGCTCTGCCTGCTGCACGCCTTCGCCGAGCCCGGCGTCGAGCGCGTGCTCACGGCGCTCAGGGCGACCCGTCTCATGGCCGCCACGCTCTCCGAGCTCTGCAACCAGGACGAGCAGGCGCGCTCGGACCTTCGCGAGCGCCTTGAGGCGGGCGTCGCCCGCTGGCGTCGTGCGGGTGCGGCGGCTGCGCTCTCGGCCTTCATCGACGAGGAGCACCTCGCCGAGCGCCTGTTGCCCGTCGAGGGCGGCGAGCAGCGCCTCACGAACTACGCGCACATCATCGAGCTTCTCAACGAGGCGGGCAGGAAGTATGCGACGCCTGCAAGCCTGCTGAGCTGGTTCGAGTCCGCCAGGGCGCAAAAGGGCGGCGAGACGCGCAACCTGCGCCTTGCCTCCGACGCGAACCTCGTGACGGTCGAGACCATTCACTCGAGCAAGGGCCTGCAGTATCCGATCGTCTATCTGCCGAGTGCCGAGTCCATGGCCGTCATGAAGGGGGAGAAGCGCTCCGTCTTCAAGCAGAGCGACGCTTCGGGCATGGAGCTCTCGATCACCCACGGGGAGGTGCAGGAGTCCGATGCGCTCAAGGTCAAGCGCAAGGAGGAGCTCGTGCGCCTTGCCTACGTCGCCATGACCCGTGCGGCGTGCCGGCTCGTGCTCGTGGTGCCACAAAACAGAACGTCTACGGGCTGGCACGGGAATTACAGGAAGAACGCCTACTTCATGGCGCTTACGGGCTCACTCGAGCCGGATCGCGACATCGTGCTCGACAGTTTCCGGGAGCTCGGCAGCCTGCCCGGCGTGCGCTGCGTCGAGATCGAGACGCTCCTTACGGAGACGGCCGACGACATTACGGTCGCGCCGCCCGCGCTCGATACCGATCTCGGCGTCGATCACGCGAAGCCCATCCTGCCGAAGTGGCGCGTGAGCTCGTTCTCAAGCATCAACCGCTCCGTCACCGACGACGAAGTCGCCTGGTTCGGTCCAAAGCAGTCGGCCGGTCCGCTCGAGGGCATTCTGGCCTTCCCGCGCGGCACGAAGGCGGGTGACGCGATGCACGGCATGCTTGAGATCGCCGACTTTCCCGCAGTTGCGCCCGATACGCCCGAGGCCGATGCGCTGCGCCGCAGCATCGCCCGCAGCCGGATCGAACAGTTCCTCTCCTTCCCCGATGAGGCCTCGCTCGACAAGGCCGTCGGAGAGGCCGCGCGCATGATCTACGACGTCGTCAACGCCGAGATCCTGCCCGGCATCCGCCTGCGCGACGTGAAGATGACGGAGCGAGCCTCCGAAATGCCGTTCCTCCTGCGCATGCGGGACGGACTCAGCGCGTCGGACCTCAAGGATACGCTTGAGAGGTTCGGGGATATGTACGCGATTCCGAACCTCTCGGACGACGACCTCTCGGGCTTTCTCACGGGCTTCATCGACCTTGCGTTCGGCGCGAAGGGCAGGTTCTGGATTCTCGACTGGAAGAGCAATGCGATCACCCGCTTCGTGAGGACGCAGGCCGACTTCACGCAGCATGTCATGTCCGACGAAATGCGCGTGCACCGCTATCGTCTCCAGTACCTCATCTACCTTGTGGCGCTCAGGCGCTTCCTCAAGGCGAGGCTCGGGCGCGACTACGACGACTCACTCCTCGGTGGCGCCTGCTACGTGTTCCTGCGCGGCGTCAGCGCCGATGCCCGGCGAGGCCCCGAAGGCATCCAGGGCGTCGTATACGACCCCGTGGGCGCCGAAAGGATCGCCCGCCTTGACGAACTCTTCCTGCCTGAATGGGAGCAGAAATGACGAACATCACCACCAACGATCCCGGCCGCACACTCCCGCCCAAGCTTGCGGAGTTCGGCGAGTCGCTTCTTCGCATCGCCGACCGTGCGCGCGAGGCGCAGGGGCTCGAGCCCTTCGGCGAGGACATGCACGTCTTCATGCGTGCCGTCACGTCCGCCTTCGCGGGCGCCGACGACCGCGGCAGCGTCTGCGTAAGGCTTTTCGACGTTGCGCGCCGCATGGGCCTTGAGGTCGGGGAGGACGAGGAGGCGTACGACGCGGACATCCGCGCGCATCTCGAAGAGCTCGCCCGCTGGGGGCTTGCCGCTGCGGGCGCACCCGCAGAGGGCGCGCGCCCCTTGGCGCCCCTCATGCTCGACGAAGGCGCAGGCGGGCTTGCCTCCCGACTTTATTTTGCGAGGTTCTTCGCCGAGGAGCAGCGCCTTGCGGCTGCGCTCGTGCGGATCGCCTCGAAGCCTCCGCGCACGCTTCCCGAGGTGACGGCCTCGCTCGTCGAGAAGCTCACGGGCGCCCTGCACGCCGACGAACTCCAGACCAAGGCCGTGAGGCTTGCGCTCGAGAACCGCCTTGCGGTGATTTCGGGCGGTCCCGGCACTGGCAAGACGACCACCGTGGTTCTCATCCTCGAGTGTCTGCTCGAGGAGAACAAGGACCTTTCCATCTATCTTGCCGCTCCGACGGGCAAGGCCACGAGTCGCATGCGCCAGTCGATCGTCGCGATGACCCAGGGCCCGATCGCGGGCAATTTCCCGCGCATGAAGGAGGTCGTTTCCGAGGAGACGGCTCAGGGCGCCCCGCGACGCGTCGAGGAGCACACGATCCACAAGTGGCTCGTCAAGAAGACGCCTTCGGGCGAGAAGCCCTCGGCGGACAATCCGCTTCCCGCCGACGTGCTCATCATCGACGAGGCCTCGATGGTCGACATCCATTTGGCGGCCCGCCTCTTCGAGGTGGTCTCGGAGAGTACGCGCGTGATCATCCTTGGCGACAAGCACCAGCTCGCCGCCGTGGGACCGGGCGCCGTCTTTGCGGACATCTCCGCCACCGACGGCGCGCTTGCCGCAAGCACGGTCGACCTCAAGACGAGCCGCCGCTTCGCCGAAGGCTCCGTCATCGCCAAGCTTGCCGCCGCGATCAATCACGACGGCGGGATTTCGAGCTCCACCGCCTGCACGACGGTCAAGCGCCTGCTGGCCGACGCGCAGACCGACGGCGACCCTGACTGGCGCATCGCCTGGGACGACGCCATGCCGCAGGGCGAAGGCGGTTACGGCCTGGCGCCCGCTGCCACCGCGTGGCTCGAGGAACGCTTCTCGCGCTACACGGCCGCGCTCATCGACTACATGCGCGTCGTCACGCGCCCCGAGCCGAAGGCCGACGAACTGAAGGCCGCGGGCCGCGCCCTCTGGGAGATCTTCCAGACCTTCAGGCCGCTGTGCGCCCAGCGCCGCGGCCCGCAGAGCGTCGAGGGCATCAACGCCTGGGCCGAGGCTAAGGTCAGGACAGCGCTCGCCGGCGCAGACTTCAAAACCTTCGCCGAGGACCGCTGGAACTATCCCGGCCGCGCCGTCATCATCCGAAGCAACGACGACATCCTCGGCGTCTTTAACGGCGACGTCGGCATCGTGCTCCCCGACGAGTACGGCGACCTGCGCGCCGTCTTCTTCGACGCCGACCGCAGCATGCCGCCCGCGCTCATGCCCGCGCACGACACGGCCTTCGCCATGACGATCCACCAGTCCCAGGGGTCCGAATTCCCCGAGGTCGCCGTCTTCCTGCCGACCGACCCCGCCTCGGGCCTCGCCACCCGCGAGCTCCTCTACACGGGCGTCACCCGCACCAAGCGCTCCGTCGACATCTTTGGCACGGAGCGGGTCCTCAACGCCTCCGTCGAGAATCGCACCGTGCGCGTCTCGGGTCTCGCCGACCGCCTCGCCGAGCGCGCGAAGGTCGCCCGCGGCTGACCTTTCCGCACCGTCACCAGAACCTCGAAAAGGCCTCTCCCCGCGTCCGAATAGGGGCGGGGAGTGGCCTTTTGCACCCTCATTGTGAAATGGCCGGTCAGTACAAAACAAAGGTGACCGACGGGTTCAAAATGGGTTGGAACGGTGTTATAGTCTCCTTAAGAAAATGAACCGGGCGATTCAAAATGAATCCGCCCTCAAGGAGGCTTGAAATGGCGGTTGGAAAGAAGGCCGTGGTGCTGGTCGTTGCGGCGGCGGTCGCGGCGGGAGCAGGCTGGGGCTTCGCAGAGTGGCAGAAGAGCCGCGAGGCGAAGCCGAGCGTGGCCTGGGGCAGCGTGGATGCGCGCGAGGTGTCCCTGGCCTTCGAGGGGAGCGGGCGCATCGCCGAGCTTCTCAGGGAGGAAGGCGAGGCCGTGAAGGCGGGCGACGTGATCGGGCGCCTCGACACGCGTGCGCTCGAGATCGAGCGCCGTCGCGCAGAAGCGCAGGCCGAAGGGCTTGACGCCCAGTGGCGTCTGGCCGAAGAGGGCTTCCGCAAGGAGGAGATCAGTTCCGCGAAGGCCGAGCTCGATGCGGTGGAGAGCAATCTTGCGCTTGCAAGAAAGACCGAGGACCGCCAGCTCAAGCTCTGGAAGGCCAACGCCACGACGGCTCAGAACGTGGACAACGCGCGCTGGAGCCGCATTGTGCTTGAAAAGCAGGCTGCGAGCGCCCGTGCGGTCTACGAACTCAAGGTCGCGGGTCTGCGTCCCGACGAGGTCCGCCAAACGAAGGCCGCCCTTGATGCGGGCCGCGCCGCCGTCGACTCGCTCACCTATCAGATCGAGACGGCCGCCGTTCTCGTCTCGCCCGTCAACGGCGTCGTGCGCACGCGCATGGCCGAGCCGGGCGACATGGCCTCCGCCGCGAGGACCGTCTATCAGATCAGCATCATGGATCCGAAGTGGGTCCGCGCCTACGTTTCCGAGACCCAGCTCAAGTACGTGCAGGAAGGCGCCGAGGCGCTCGTGACGACCGACACGACCGAGCCGCTCAAGGCCCGCGTGGGCCACATCTCGAGCGAGGCCGAGTTCACGCCCAAGACCGTTGCGACGCAGGACCTGCGCACGGTGCTCGTCTACGAGGTGAGGCTCAACGTCGAGGATCCGGGCAACCGCCTGCGTCTCGGCCAGCCCGTGACCGTGGACTTCGCGCCCTGAATCCGCCGCTGGAGGAAAGCACGTCATGACGACATCCGTCATTGAAGCGTCGGCGCTCTGCAGGGTCTTTGCGTCCGAGGACGGACGCGAGCCCGTGCGTGCGGTCGACGGCGTCACCTTCGCCGTACCGCCCGAGGCGCGCTTGGTCGCGCTCATCGGTCCCGACGGCGCGGGCAAGTCGACGCTCATGCAGATGATCTGCGGGCTCGTGGGCCAGGACTCAGGCTCGCTCAGCGTGCTCGGGCGCACTCCGGACCCCGACGACGAGGACTTCGTCAACGCCGTGGGCTACATGCCGCAGACGCTCGGCCTCTACAAGGACCTCTCCGTCATGGAGAACATGAAGCTCTTCGGTGCGCTCAGGGGCGCGAAGCCTCCCGAAGACATGACGATCGAGGCGTACTACGCGAGCCTCATTGCGCTCACGGGCCTTGAGGGCTTCGAGGGCCGCCCTGCGGGCAAGCTCTCGGGCGGCATGAAGCAGAAGCTCGCGCTGGCCGTCGCGCTCGTGCGCGCGCCCGCGCTCCTTCTCCTCGACGAGCCCACCGTGGGCGTCGACCCGCTCTCGCGCCGCGAGCTCTGGGCCGTGATCCGGCGCATGGTCGGGCAGGGCGGCACGACGTGCTTCTTCTCCACCGCCTATCTCGAGGAGGCTGAGTCGGCCGACTGGGTGCTCTGCATGTCGGAGGGTCGCATCATCGGCTCGGGCACGCCCGCGGAGCTTCTCGGGCGCACGAAGGGCCGCACCTATGCGCTCGATCTTTCGGGTTTTTCAGACGCCGAGAGGAAGTCGCTCTCGCGCCGCATGATGCTCAAGGTTTCGCCTGCCCCCGAAAAGTCGGTCTTTCTCGACGCCGTCCCCCGCGACGGCGGCATCGACCTGCTGCTCAACGCCCCCAACACCCGCGAATTCGCCGAGCGCGAGGTCGAACTCGCGCTTCGCAGGGACGAGACGGGGACCGTTCCCGACTTCGACGTTCTCGAACGTGCGCCGCGCATGGAGGACGCCTATGCGCTCCTCACCTTCACGATGGAGACCGTGCGCGCCGACGACGCCGCCTCGTCCGCAGCGCCCGACCCCGACGATCCGGGGCGGCTTGACACGGGCGACGTGCCGATCCGCGCGCGCGATCTTTCGCGCACGTTCGGCAGCTTCGTGGCGGTCGCTGACACGACCTTTGACGTGAAGCGCGGAGAGATCTTCGGCCTGCTCGGCCCCAACGGCGCGGGCAAGACCACGACCTTCCGCATGCTCTGCGGCCTTCTTGCGCCTTCGGGCGGAGAGATCGAGGTCGTGGGCTGGGATCTTCGCGAGGCCAAGGCCGAGGTGCGCGCCGAGATCGGCTACGTCGCCCAGAAGTTCTCCCTCTACGACAAGCTCACGGTCGAGCAGAACCTGCGCTACTTCGGGCGAAGCTACGGCTTCTGGGGTCCGAGGCTCACCCGCCGCGTCGCCGAGGCGATGCGCGGCTACGGGCTTTCGGCCTACAGGCGCATGCCTGCCAAGTCGCTGCCCGTGGGTGCGAAGCGCGATTTGTCGATCGCCTGCGCGCTTCTTCACCATCCGAAGATCCTCTTTCTTGACGAGGCGACCTCGGGCGCCGACCTCGCGTCCCGCCGCGCCTTCTGGCGCAGTCTCACGAAGCTTGCGGCCGCAGGTACGACGATCGTCGTGACGACTCACTTCATGGAGGAGGCAGAGTACTGCGACCGTTTCCTCATTCAGGACGCGGGTCGCATTCTGGCGCTGGGTTCGCCCGGTGAGGTGCGCGCCTTCGCCGCCAAGGATGCGCCGGGCCGCACGATCCGCTCGATCGAGGACGCCTTCATCGCCATCGTCGAAGCCGCCCGAGCTGTGAGGAAAAAGGAGGCCGCATCATGACCGCCGCGAGAAAAACAGGACTGCTGCGCTTTTCGGCTTCCAGATGTCTGGCGCTCATCGTCAAGGAGTGGCACCAGATCGGGCGCGATCCGTCTGCGCTCGTCATCGGCGTCTTCCTGCCGCTCTTCATGCTGCTCGTCTGCGGCTTCGGCATCTCGATGGACATGAAGGACGTGCCCGTCGCGATCGTCCTCGAGGAGCGCACGCCCGTCGCGCAGCGCATTGCCGTCGACTTCACCGCGAATCCGTACTTCGACGCGAAGGTCTTCTACGCGAAGGCGCCCGCCGAAAAGGCGCTTGAGGCCCGCGAGGTCGAGTGCATCCTCACGATTCCGGCGGGCTTTGCGGCCAACGCCCAGCAGGGCGAGGCGGCCGAGCTCGGCCTCACGGTCTACGGCGTCGACAGCAATTCCGCGACGCTCTTCAAGAGCTACGTGCTCGGACAGCTCAACAGCTCCGTCACGAAGATGGTATCGAACGGCATGATCGAGTCCGCCGTCGCCTCGCGCGTCTCGGCTGGGCCCGTCATGTCGCTCGCGTCCCGCAGTTGGTTCAACGAGGCGAGCATCTCGACCTGGTACCTCGTACCGGGCATCCTCGTCATCGTCGTGGGCGCAGCGTCCACCATGATGAGCGCCATCGTGATCGCGCGCGAATGGGAGCGCGGCACCATGGCCGCGATCTTCGCGACGCCGGCCTCGCCCCTTGAGATCTTCCTCGCGAAGTGGCTCAGCTACTGGACGATCGCCTTCGGCGGCTCGCTCCTCTCGCTCTGCACGAGCTTCCTCGTCTTCGGACAGCCGCTCAGGGGAAGCATCGCGGGCGTGCTCGCCATCCTGCTCACCCTGACCGCCATGGGCACGGCGCTCGGCCTCTTCATCTCCGCCAAGGTGAAGAACCAGTTCCTCGCGATCGAGCTCGCCGTCGTGCTCGCCTACATGCCGAGCCTGATGCTTTCGGGCTTCCTCTTCGATCTGAGGAGCGTCCCTGTCTGGATCGAGTTCGTCGGCAGGCTCCTGCCGCCCACCTACGCCGTCGAGGCCTTCAAGCAGTGCTTCCTGGCGGGCGACGGTCCGATCCTGTGGCGCAACGTCGGGATCCTCTGCTGCTGGGCCGCGCTCTTCTTCTGCATGGCCGTGCGGGTCCTGCGCAAGCGCCCGCCTGTGACGGTCCCCGACAAGTCCGAACCGAAGGGAGGCGCATCATGCTGAAGTCCCTCTGGCGGGACGTGCGCACGTCTCTCAACCGCATCTTCGCCATCGTCGTGAAGGAGTTCGCCGTCACGTTCGGCGACAAGGGCTCGCGCATGGTGCTCATCGCGCCTGTGTTCCTGCAGGCCATTCTCTTTGGCTACGGCGCGACCTTCAACCTTGAGCGCGTGCCCTGGGTGCTTCTTGACGAGTCGCACTCGTCGGCCTCGGCCGAAATCGTGCGCGGCATCACGGGCAACGGCATCTTCGACCTCAAGCGAAACGCCGTCTCGCTCGCCGACTTCGAGAAGAGCATCGACTCGAGTGAGGCGCTCGTCGGGGTCTACTTCCCGAACGACTTCGACCGCAAGGGCGAGATGATGGTCGTCTCCGACGCCCGCAACTCCACGACCGCGGGCATCGCCTACGGCTACATCAGCTCGATCGCGACGCAGGTCAACGCGAAGCACGGCGGCGGGATCGCCGTCGAGGTGCGCGACCGCGCGCGTTGGAATGAGAACGGGATCACCCGCTACACGATCGTGCCTGGCCTCATTCCCGTGCTCGCGCTCATTCAGGTGCTGCTGCTTGCCGGTCTCTCGGTCTCGCGCGAGCGCGAGGACGGCTCGTTCGACATGATGCTCATGACGCCCGCCGACAGCATCGAGATCCTGATCGGCAAGGCCGTCATGCCGACCCTCATCGCCTGCGGACAGGCCTTCCTGATCTTCGAGATCGGCTTCCTCTGGTTCGAGCTTCCTTTCAAGGGCTCGTTCCTGCTGCTCGGCCTCGTGATCTTTGGATTCAGCCTCTGCATGGTGGGCCTGGGTCTGGGCGTCTCGGCCGTTGCGGACAACATCCAGCAGTCGATCGTCATGATCATCGTGATGATGCTCCCGATGGTGATCCTCTCGGGCCTCATGACGAGCGTGCGCGCCATGCCCCACTGGATGCAGACCGCTACGATCCTCAATCCGCTTCGCTACAGCATCCAGGCCATCCGCGCCGTCTACTTCGAGGGCGCGGGCCTCATGGACATCCTGCCGCTCGTCTGGCCCGTCGCTCTCGTGGGGCTCGGCTCGATGAGCCTCGCAACCTATCTCTTCAGGCACAAGATCTCGTGATCTGCGCCGAAGACAAGAAACTTTTGAAAAGGGAGTCAACCGGACATGGCCGTCAAGACTGAAGACAAGCGCCGCCGCATCCTTTCGGCGGCCCTCGACTGCTTCGAGGAAAGGGGCTTTGCCGCCACCCGAATGGAAGACATCGCCCGCAGCGCGGGCGTCGCCAAGGGGACGATCTACAACTACTTCAAGGGCAAGGAGGAACTCCTGCACGCGCTTGCCGAAGGCATCGCGGGCGTTATGCACCGCAACCTCGAAAACGTGACGAGCTCCGAAAACGAGGGCCTTCCCCTCAAGGATAGGCTCATGAAGGTCGTCGCGCCGCTCACCGACGGCACGCCGCGCTCGAAGCGCAACCTGCGCGTTTTCCGACTCGTCTGGGCCGAGGGCCTGCGCTCGCCCGAGATCATGCACGACCTTTACGCGAGGCTCTTCGTGCCTGTCTTCAGAAATGACGGCCTTCTTGCCCGCATGCTCGAGAAGGAGGACGTCCCCGACTTCGTGCGCAACCGTCCCGTCGTCCTCGTCGCGCCGCTCATCCAGTCGATCTTCATCCACGTGCTCGTGGGCAACGAGCTCATCGGCTCGCCCCGCGAGTACATCAGCGACTACTTCGACTTCATCCTCTCGAAGAACGCACGCGAGGAGCACGTCCCCGACGTTCGCCTGCCCGGCGAAGACGCCTGACGAGCGGCCCTCAAGCTTCATTCGGGGCGGGGCGCAAGGCCGCCCGCCCCGTTCGTTCCTCACACAGAGCAAGTCTCCCGCAGCGGCTTGATGTGCGTCATTGACGCCGCTTCAGGCCGCTGCCTTCGCCGGACGGCTGCGCTAAGATTCTCATCCGCCAAAAAAAACGCAGGTCCCGCCTGCGGATGAAAACGACAGTCCCGGACAAAATCAAAGCGCACATCATCATGACCGACACCGGCGAAAAGACCTTCTTCATGCGTTGGCTTCCCGTATTGACGCTCACGCTCTGCACCTTCGTCTTCAACACCTCCGAATTCATTCCGATCGGGCTTCTCACCGACATCGGCCGTGACTTCGGCCGCACCGAGGCCGAGATGGGTTGGCTCGTGACGACCTACGCCTGGGTCGTCGCGCTCATGTCGCTGCCGCTGATGCTGCTCGCCTCGAAGATGGAGTGTCGTCGCCTCATGATGTCGGTGCTTGCGCTCTTCGTCGCGAGCCACGTGCTCTCGGCCGTCGCATCCAACTACTGGATTCTCCTCGCGTCGCGCCTTGGCGTCGCCTGCTCGCACGCGATTTTCTGGTCCGTCGTGAGCCCGCTTGCCGTCGAGGTTGCACCGAAGCACAAGACCTCCGCCGCGCTCGGCCTTGTGGTCGCGGGTTCGTCCATCGCCATGATCGCGGGCCTGCCGCTCGGACGCGTGCTCGGCCTCTATCTGGGCTGGCGCATGACCTTCCTCGCCATCGGGCTTGTCGCGGCGATTGCGCTCGTCTGCCTCTGGCGCTTTTTCCCGAGCGTGCACAGCCGCAATGCCGTGGCGCTCGACAAGGTGCCAGCACTTCTGAGCCGGCCCGCTCTCATGGGCATCTATATCCTGACGCCGCTCATCATGACGGGGAACTTCACGGTCTACTCGTACATCGAACCCTTCCTCGCGCAGGTGACCGGCATGCTTCCCGACCGCATTACCTGGGTGCTCGTCGCCTACGGCGCCGTGGGCATTCTCGGCAGCTGGATCTTCTCGCACTTCTTTGACCGCCGTCCGATCGGCTTCCTGCAGTTCTCAGTGTTCGGCATCGTCGCGAGCCTCTTTCTCATGGCGCCTCTGGGCGGCGGCGAACTCACGATCGTGCTGCTCTGCATCTTCTGGGGGCTTGCGGTGACGCTCTACAACCTGGTCTTCCAGTCGGCCATCATCCGTGCCGTTCCGTCGGGCACGGCCGTTGCCATGAGCGTCTATTCGGGCATCTATAACGTGGGCATCGGTTCGGGCGCCCTCGTGGGCGGCCTCGTCTGCACCCACGCCTCGATCGCCGACATCGGTTGGGCGGGCGGTGCTATTGCGGCCGCAGGCGCGCTCTTCTGTCTCCTGCGCGTCGGTCCCGTCATGCGCGGTGTCTTCGCGAAGTCCTGAGATGCATGCGGGCTTGACGCATGAATGAAAGGCGGGCGTCCCTTCGAATGAAGGAGGCTCCCGTTCTTCATCAGGGGAAGGCTTCCTCCCACAGAGAGCCTGAGGCATTGGGACGGTCGAACGAGACCTTTCTGCTCCTGTAGGTTTTCTGTCTTTTCACAAACTGCCTTTCCAGCATCGTGATGCCGCTATCGACAATGTCGATGATTTCTGCATCGGTCTTTGTCTCGTGCAGGCGCACGATTCTGCCGATGTACTGGGTGAGTACGGGAGCGCTGGCCAGCGGCATGGCCAGAAGCAGCGTGTCGAGCGGAGCGTCACCGATAAGCTGCCCCGTCGCCACGATGATCCGAGGCTGGGATGCCGGCAGTTCGTCGATTTGCCTGACGACCGAGGCGCGATCTCCTGCGGACATTTCGGATGTCAGGACGAAGGTGCTCACGGGGAGCTCCTTGAACATGCCGCTCAGTTCTTCGACATGCTGCTGACGGTTGGTGAGGACAAGAACCCGCCGCCTGCGTCGGACAAGCTCGTTGCAGATCCTGAAAATGAATTGGTTGCGTTCGGCGTGACAGGCAAGCCTGTTCATCAGTTCGGCGTGAACGAGTCCTGCACTGAAGGATTCGGGATGCTGAAAGCGGCGGACGTCGAGCCTGACGGGCAGGTCGTTCGGCTGCTTGAGTTTCCTGATGATCGGGCCGCAGAGAAATGACGTTGCTTTCTGTGTGCCGTCCGTACGCTCGAAAGTGGCCGTAAGTCCCACCAGATATCGGCTTGCGCATTGTCCGAGCACCTTGGCATAGCCGCTGCTCGCGGCGTGGTGACACTCGTCGACGATGACCTGGCCGTACTGGGCGAAGAAGCTTCGAAGTTCGCTTTCCGGCTTGCCTGCCAGCGTCCCCTCCATGACGATGTCAACTGTTCCCGTCAGCCGCTTTTTCGTGCCGACCCATTCGCCCACGACGTTCTCGGGAATGTCGAGGAATGTCGCAATGCGGGCACGCCATTGGCGGAGCAGCTCCTTGCGGTGCACGATGACGACCGTGCTGACGCTTCTTGAGGCGATGAGCGCCAGCGCAAAGACCGTTTTGCCGAAGCCCGTCGACGCGACAACGATGCCCTGTTCCGTCTTCATGACCGCCTTCAGGAGTGTTGCCTGCTCGGGCGTCAGAGTTCCTTGAAACTTGATGGAGACAGGCGCGCCTGAGCTGCGCGCGTCTTCGAGTCGGAAGGAAATGCCGCTCTCGTCGAGAAACCTGCGAACCTCGGCCAGCGTGCCTCGAGGGAGCGAGAGCCAGTCGGGATATGCCTTGGCATAGGTGATGAAGCGGTGCAGGTCTTTGCCGTTGCTCATGCTGCCGTTCTTCCAGACGGGTTTGGCGTAGAGCTGTTGTTTGTAGAAGGCCGGGTTGGCGAACGTTGCAAGTCGTACAAGGGCGTTGGAGAGAGGAGCCGTCAGTTCGGAGGCCTTGAAGTAGATCGCATTGTCGAGGCGAATCGACAGTTCGCGAACGTTCGGAGCCGCAAGAAGCGGTTTCGTGAGCGTCACGCGTTCCCACGGAAGCGTCTCAAGCAGCAGTTCCGCTCCGGCTGTGCCGTCGGCAGTCAAAGGAGAAGCACGCCCCGTGTTTCTCAGGAAGCTCTCGGCCTCGTCGGGCGTCATGCGTCGGATTTGCTTCAGATGCTGCCAGGGCCTCTCGATGATGTTGAGGTCGTCGTCGACGAACACTGAACCACCGCGCGCCTTGGCTTCAGGCTGCATGGGAAGCGCCACCAGATTGCCGATGCTGCTGTTGCTGCGCGGCAGTTCGTCCTGACGGGGAATGATGCGGTCGAAGGAGTCGAGCTTGAGTAGCCCCTCATCGGCGATCGTGAGCGCAATCAGTCTTTCAAGAACCCGTCTGACCACTGCGGCCTGCATGGGTACGGACAGGAAGAGCCACAGGTGCACGCCGCAGGCGGATCGGGAGATTTCAGGAACGAGTGGAATGCCGTGCTTTCTGGCGGTCTTGATGACGGCTTTGCCGTCACGCTCCCAGTCACTGTTATCAAAGTCAAGAACGGCAAATCGGCAGGTGTTGTCCGTCAGGAGCGGATAGACGCCCATCACGATGTCGCCTTTGAGATGGAAGTAGTAGGTCCCGGCAGTCACCTTTTCGTAGGCTCGGTGCGGGCACAGGTGGCACTTCAGGCTGCAGCCTTCGGTGTAACGCATGGTGCATTTCGGCGAGTAGCCGGACTTTTGCGCGTCGGTCCTGGAGGCCCAGCGGGTTGCGTAGACATCGGATCTGCCTGCAAATAGACCTGCGAACAGCTCGACCTTCTCTCGTGAAGTGAGATCCGTTTCCGCAACAATCTTCGGCGTCTTGACCAATTGTTTTCCGGTGCTGCCGCATGGGGCTTGTGTTTTGGCTTCAGCGTCCGTTCACGGCTCATCAGGAATCTCGAGGCCTGATGTGGCGGTTGCGGGCGGGGTTTCGACTGTTTTGAGCGGTTCGACGGCTTTGGGCAAACTGCTTTGGCTGCGCAGCGCCGAGATTTCCGCCTTGAGTTCGAGCACGACTTTCTGAAGGTCAGTGACGACCCGTGTCAAAAGGGCAAGTTGAGCCTTCACGTCTTCCATGACGCATCTCCGGGAGCTTCAGGATTTTTCGAGTATATCCGAAGGCTCTCGACAATCCTTGAGCCGTCTGAAGAGGAGGGGAGCCTTCCTGATGCACGAACTCCGCTTTTCTTTTGCCTTTAGGCAAAGGTTTCGCTTTTTCCGAGCTTGAAATCAGACTTGAAGCCTCCATATAGTCCTCAGAGAGAGGTGCGGGGCGCCCGAAAGGGTGCCGCACAGGCACTTCTCCGAATGCACACCGCCATGGTCGACGGCAGAAGACAATGAAGGAAAACAAAATGCTGCTTCCGTCTGTTTTTGGTGAAGACCTTTTCGATGAAACGTTCCCGTTCGCCGGCATGACCGATCGTCACGGTCATGACAAGCTCTTCGGCAACCGCGCCGGCCGTCTGATGAAGACCGACGTGCGCGAAGGCGAAAAGAGCTGGGAGCTTGATGTTGAGCTTCCGGGCTTCCGCAAGGAGAACATCAGCGCCACGCTCAAGGACGGCTATCTGACGATCAGCGCTGAAAAGGCCGTTGAGGAGACGCAGGAGGCCGAAAAGAAGGGCCAGTGCGTTCGCCGCGAACGCTGGTCCGGCGCTCTGAGCCGCGCGTTCTACGTGGGCGAGGGCGTGACTGAAGAAGACGTCAAGGCGAAGTACGAAAACGGCGTCCTGAGCATCTCGATCCCGAAGAAGGAGGCGATCGAAGCCAAGGCCAAGAAGATGATCGCCATCGAATGAGGTCATTCCTCTGGTTTTCGTCGATGCATTGACGCATGAATGAGACGCGGGCGTCTTCCTGATCGGAAGGCGCCCGCTTTCAGTCATGCGGATTGTGCTTATCGGATGATGAGCAGCGGCACGGAGCTGTTGGCCGCGATCTTCTGGGCGGTGGAGCCCATGAGCGCGGAGCGCAGGTTGCCGTAGCCGTGCGAGCCCATGAGGAGCAGGTCGAGCGGCGTGTTTTCGGCGTAGTCGGCGATCACTTCGCCGGGGTTGCCGTCAAGGCGCACGGGGCGCGGCTTGATGCCTTCGGCCTCGAACTTGGGCATGAGGGCGGCCATCACTGCGTCGAAGTGCTGGCCGCGAAGCTTGACCATGTCGGCGGCGGCCGTCGGACTCGACATCATGCTTGCCATCGAGGAGAGGCCGATCGTATGGGTGGAGCGGCCCGCGTTGAGAAGCTCGTAGCGGGTTTCGGAGCCGAAGAGCGCGCGGTTCTTGAGCACGAAGTCCACGGCGCGCTCGCCGTATTCGGAGCCGTCGCAGGCGATGCCGATGCGAAGAAGCGAGGTCCCTTCGGGGAGCTTGTCGCGCAGCATCAGGATCGGACGGTGGGTGTGGGCGAGAACGGCGTTCGAGACGGAGCCGAAGAGGAAGCTGCTCACGGCGGAATGCCCGCGGATGCCCATGATGATGAGGTCGGCGTCGACGAGGTCGGCTTCCTTCACGATCTCCTCGGCGGGAGAGCCGACGGCGTAGTGCATCTCGATGTTGAGCTTCGTGTCGCCGAGCAGGGCGCGCACGGACGCGAAGAGGCTTTCGGCCTCCTCGGCGTAGTAGTCCTTGATCGTGAGCGGTTCGAGGCTCGTGATCATGCGCTGCGGCACGGGATGCTGCGAGAAGAAGATCGTGATCTTCGGAGCGGCGCCGAGCAGGTCGGTGCGGGTGGTCAGGAATTCAACGGCGCGCAGGCTGTGTTCGGTGCCGTCGACGGGAACGAGAATGTTCATAAGTTTACCTCCAGTGCCCTCTTCGCCTCTTCTGCGGACCGCCGACAGGCAGGCCCTGAGCGAGGGACCTCATGTGAATATCATGCCTGCTTTTTTTGCTTTTGTCTAAACAACCTCGCCACTGAAGTGGGAGGGTTTCGATACAGTCGAGGCTTTTCGCCTCGGGGTTGTCCCCGATTTGCTGTCACTCCGACCACGAAATCCTTGCTGACGCAGCCCTTGTACGGTAAGGGACGGAATCCCCCGCCGTCGGAACCTCCCGAACTCGCGCTCGGTGATCCCTTCTCGGGCTTGAATGACTACGACACCGGCGTCAAGCCAGGCTGTTACTCCGGCTAGAACGGCCTCACGGATCCGTTCCGGGGCGTAGGTTTGTTTTTCAAGATCTGCGTACAACAGATTCAGACAAGCCGCCGCATCGCGGTCGATCCAGCGATCGTCGTCATCGTTGCCCAATCGTACGCGGCGCTCCCAAAGTTCGTGCTTGACAAACGTGTCCGTCAGCAGATTGTGCTGAGAGGGCTTGAGCTTCCTTGGCGATACAACCGTTACCTGCAAACCGGCGCTTTCAGCCTTGCTTGTCAGTTGGGTGTAGAACGCCGCCGGAGCATGTCGCCCGATGGACTTGCCAAAATGTCCTTTTTGGAACGCCTTGAAGGAGTTGTCCTCCACAATGATGCTGTCCGCATGGCTCAGAAGACAGTACTTCACTTTTCTGGGCTTTGTGGGATGCAAAGCTCGGGTCAGCCAGTCATCGTGCTTGTGGATGCGTATGCGGTAGGATTGGCCACAGAAGACAAGGCACTTCTTCTCCGCCTTCCACATGATTCCCTGTCGATTCGATTTCCCCTCAAGAGAATGCAGGCCTCTTCGCGAACTGATGAACTTTGGAGAGCCGCCTTCGTAGAGGTCGCGCTCCACCGAGATCCACGCTCTCGAAGCGTGCTTTTGACATTCGTTGATGCCGTGTAGGTGGCCGCGTCCCGAAGCCTTGCGGTGCATGGCGACGTCGGCATGCAAGTCGTACTCGCTCAAGCGGAACCGCACGCGAAGATCGCGGAAAGCCTGGGTTCTTTCCCTCCCTTTCGGCATGGCCCTTGCGGCCTGCCACTCAGGGGTGGCACGCAGCTGCGGAACACGATCCCATCCACCGCCCATGACGGTGTTCTGAAGGTTGCAGCCGAAGCTGAAACTCTTGCGTAGCCGACGACGGTCTTGATCTCCGGTGATGATCGGTAGATTGATGATGAAGGATTTCGTGCTCATGGAGTACCTTAGCACAGGGGGGGGAAAGACACACGCCTTTCATCGGGGATAACCAAATAGATTGGAAGGGAGAGAAATGCCGCATTCCTCCTCTCATCGCGTAGGGCGCAACGCGTGCCAGAGACCGGTTCAAGCCCGTCTTCTGACTCACGGTTTTGCCCGGCACCTCAACCGTGCCTTTGGCCGACTTCGTCATGTTCTTCAGCTTCAGATCTTCCAT